>Ga0316628_100000045_pt1 | contig 71532 bp, 114 predicted proteins | sample OWC_Aug_M2_C1_D5_FD_207648 | JGI IMG/M metagenome (GOLD analysis project Ga0316628, IMG submission 207648) | Wetland soil microbial communities from Old Woman Creek delta, Ohio, United States - OWC_Aug_M2_C1_D5_C | ecosystem: Environmental > Terrestrial > Soil > Wetlands | place: USA: Ohio...
CCACGTCGATCTGCAGTATCCGAGCGTCCGGTTCGAGAAAGGCGGCACCACAGCAGGCGTTGCCAACTATGGCACCTGGTCTATCAACTTCAACCCGACACTCCTGATGCAGAACGTCGACCAGTTCATTCGTCGCACAGTCGCACACGAACTCGCACACCTGGCAGTAGAACGCATCTATCCCGAAGCACACCAACGCACATACGGGCAAAAGCGTTCTCTGCATGGTCCTCGTTGGCAAGAGATCATGACTGTGCTTGGTGCACCGGTCTCTCGCTGCCACAGCTACGATGTCACTGATGTTGCACGCCGCAAAGCATCGTACACGTATGTCTGCACAGCATGCAACCACACATACGAGCTCGGCCCGAAGCGCCATGCCAACCTCGTTCGCAATCCCAAGCACTACAGGTGCCGTTGTGGTCACAGCCATATGGTGCTGAAAGGCACGAAAGCGCCTCAGTCTGCACCGGTTGTACGCCAAGCACCGAAGAAGCCTGTAGCAGCACCCGCCTCTGTGTCGGTCGCAGCTTCTATGCAGTATAACTCGAAATTCGAGCACTGCTATGCGATTTACAAAGCAACATGCAACACACTGACAAAAGACGAAATCATCCATCTCTTCGTCGAGCAAGTTAACATGACTGCTGCAGGTGCTTCGACATACTACTACAAGTGCAAAAACTAGTTGACCGAGGTGCTACTTTGTGGTAATGTGGCACCATCTTTTAACGCTGAGGCCGATATGCAAATACTCGAACCGCACGACCAGTTTGGCTGGATCACCGCAATCATCGATGGCCGGTGGGTGCAAGCAAAAGTGTACGATGAGCCAAGCTGCTATGGCATCAACGATGGCCGCGTCAGCAAGCTCGCGATCGGTATCTCGGATAAGCGAGATCCGAACAAGAACTTCTTCGACCAGATGGCGTTCAACTACGATCGCGGGCTCGACTTCAACAACCTGCCAGCCGGCGTGATGGAAAGCATCGTCGCTCAGCTCGAGCGGTTGCCCAAATTGTTCAGTTGACCTTTTTCCCAAATGCTGTATAATGTGCCTCATCAATAACGATAAGGGCAAACAAAATGATACTGACAGTCACCAGCGAAGTTAAGAAGTAATTGCTGCTTTACGCTTAGCCCACCATTCTTTAACAGCAGCACTTTGTTTAGCTTTGGTTTCTTCGGATACAGTTGGGTGAGTTTTTGCAACTACTCGCAGTTTTATCTTTTGTTCTTCAGACATGGTTTGCCTTTATTGTGGGCGGGCTTGCCCTTCTTGCCAGCACTTATGTTAGCTCTAATTTCAGCTGATAACTTTTTGCCCTTATTCCAGGCCGGTCTTGGGGCACGGCGGCGAGCGGCTGCCATTTTGAGTTTTGTTTCTTCTAACAGTGTTCTGTTATCGCCACCTAGCAATAAGTTGTACCCTCGAGGAGATAGGGTGGTGTGCTGCTCAATGTATTGTGGTTCGAGTGTGTTAGCTTGTTCTAGCGTTAGATCTTTGGCTAATATCTCAGTAATGAATGAGTGTGATTTGAGGGAGGGATGAAGAATCGTTTCCCATCTATGTTCTGGTAGACACGATTTAGACAAAGTGGATTTTTGAAGCACTTTTTAATGAGACTTTGCTCATGAGCAAACGCATCGATCGGGTCAAAGAATTCCGCGATGATTTGAGGTTCAAACTCTGAGAATCGATCTTTGACTCTACTACAAGAGGAAAAGTAAACTTTTCCAAGATCTTCACCGGAAGCTACCTTGTTCTTGTAGCGATAACCGATGTAGAACTCTTGGGTAGTTTTGTGAGTCAGGATGTAGACGTATGGAAGTATCATGCTTCTATTTATTGACGACCGAACTTTATGTCAAAAGTTGTTTACTTTCTTGATGCATATGATATAATTACTCCATCTTATCTGGAAGATCATCATGGTACAATTGACAGATACTGAACGCATGGCTCTTGATGAATTCGTTGCAGAACATTGGGTAAAATTTCAAGAGATCGCGAAAAATTATCTTGACGAATCCGAAATAGAATCTCTTTCTGACAAACTGAAAGGTTAAACTAACATGAGTGAATCTGGCACGATAATCTCCTTTCAGATTGTTGTGTTAAGAGGTGAGGTATTAGTAGTATCTCGCCTCTACTTATTTATGGTTGACTTCTTTTTGCATTGTGGTAAAATGTGCTTTATTACAACTAAGGATCACTATTATGATATCAGCTCATGCACAACTGCAACGCCTCGGCTACAACCTCGAATCTCCCTGCCATTCTGTGCAGATGGTTCGTGACAAGTGGGAAGCCGCAGGTGCGAAAGGCCTCGCAGTCGCGATCGGCATCATCAAAGAGATCGCTTCGGTCGACAAGGGCAACGAATACACTGATGCTCACTTCGCACTGCATGTTGCTCAGCACGTCGTTGAGACTGCTGTGAAGAACGAGCAGTTCGATCCTGATGCAACTGTGGTTGCTGGTGAAGATCGTGCCAAGAAGATCCGCAAAGACATCGCGTGGGCATTCGTGAAGGCAGAACCCACCAACAGCAACGACAAGTACGAACAAGTCGCTGTGGTTGAAGGTCTCGATGTCAAAGTGGCATCAAAAGCAGATGGCTCGATAAAAAAAGGTGGAAAAGGCCAATTAGCAGAAGCACTGTGGAAGAAGTACATGCTGGAGTGTGAGGGTAATCCCTTGCCCAACGTAGAGTTCGTGAAGATTCTAATGAGAGATGCTCAACTAACACGTAGCGGATCCGCTACATATTCGTACAATCTAAAAAAGAAATTTGGTGTTAAGCAGCCGGCTGCTTCTTAGGACAGTTATCAAAGTGCCAACGTTTCATTTGTGATATCCCACCTTGGCTGCCACAATGTGGGCATACCACCAGTGCTTTAGGTTTTCGCATCTTCTGTTTCGCATCTTCCGTATGGGGAATGCCCACTTGAGCGGCACTAATTTTGGCTCTGGTCTCTGCAGATGGAATTTTGCCCGTTCGAATACCTCCAATAAGTGGGCAGTTATCAAAGTGCCAACGTTTCAGTTGGGCGATACCCCCAGTTACTCCACAGTGTGGGCATGGTAGTTTTTCTCGATTTGCACACGAGGTGCGCATTCGTTCAATGGATTCAGCAGAATGAGCAAATGGATGAGTTTTGCGATGAGCTGCTATTTTTGCGGACACTTCAGGGGGGCGTTCCCGCCCAGTGGTAGTGGCACTTATTTTACGCTTGTGTTCTTCGCTTTTAGGTCTTCCCTTATTGGCCGCTGAGATTTTCTGCCCAACTTCTGCAGGCCGTGTCCTTCCTTTGAGTGAAGACATCAGTCCTGTTTTGGATGTGCTTATTCGCCGCTTAGTCTCCACGCTTAGTTTTTTGCCAGTATGTAAGGCACTTAACTCTAATTTGGCTTTTTCGGATAGTCCTGGACTGTGTCCAGCATTTCCCTTGCCGCCAGTTGTTAAATTTAAGCACAAAGGATCCTGCAGCAAATCTTCGGTGACTAGCAACTGCTCAACAGCAAAGGCTTCTTCACGAGTTGAACATTCACATAAGATAATTCGCTCAAAGTCACTCTTCCCGTATTTGGCAACCAACCGCTTAATTCGAAAGCCCGACCCAACGTATCTATCATCTTTGTTTGTTGTTGAGTGAACACCAATATAGTATTCTCCCGTTGACTTTCTGACTGTCTTGTATACATAATGAAACATTCATTGCACCTCTGAAAGTATTTATGAAGGCTGATAGTAAAATGATAATTTGTGGCTGTTGACCCAGAAGCAGTTTCGCAGTAAGATGTAATCATGACACAAACACAGCGGCGGATGGTTGAAATTATACACCGCTGCAAGATGGGGATGTGACAGTACTGACTGACGGTCACGTCTGGAGAATGAGCGAGGTGGGGCTGCTTCTCTAAAGATTATGGATGTGGTAGTGTAAGTGAGCACATCTGTGCTGCGGCAAGCCCGGACGGCGATACGCAAGCAGCATGGGCAGCGAGGTTGAAACCCTCCGACATCCGCCAGTTGTTCATAAGCGCCTCCCGGCGCTACTCTCAGGGCCTACCTTCTTGGTAGGCCTCTTTTTGGTTGACTTTTTGTCCCAACTCCACTACAATGGCCATACTGTCAAACGAGGAAAGAATTATGCCTAAGTGGATTGCGGTTGTACTGGTTGCTCTGTTGATCTGGGGCGCTGCTGAGAATCCTAAAGCAACACGCGAAGTTGTTGCGGCAGGGGAACATGTTGCCGTAGCAACATTCAACCTGGCTATGTCGGCCGGGCGAGTTGTCATTCGCGCCATCGACAACATCGACAACTCGATCTGAGTGTTGACTTAGAATGCAGCATACAGTATCATTATCGAACTAACAAATGAGGAGCCGTTCACACATATGATCTAATCTCGGGCTGACTGCAAGCGCCCGCCCAAAAGCAGATGATGCAACACATGGGATTCACCATTAATCGATTAGAGAGGTACATATGTCCAAGAATGCAAAGAATGCCCGCAAACTTGCCAAGAAGCGCGCAATGAAGGGCCAGAAAGGCCCTGCCAAGACCACTCCCGCCCACGGCAAGAAGAATGCCTGGTTCCAAAAGAAAGACGCCAACGGCCGCCTGATCAAGGCAAACAAGAAGAAAGCGGTGACGGCTAACGATTAGTCAACGTGCGTGTGCAGTAGCGAAAAAAGACCACCTTGTGTGGTCTTTTTGTTGACCTTTTCCCCTAATTGTGTATAATGGTCACATCTCAACAACTACAGAAGAGATGAACATGAACATAATCGACCTGCTGAACAATGTAGCAAAGCGTGTAAGTGCAAACGTCTTCGGCGTTAACTGGGGTGGATGCTGCGTGTTCGCATCGCTCGTCGCCGAGCGCCTCCAGCATCTGATGCCCGACATGCAGATTGTCGTGATCGACCACGATGGCTGGGTCCTGGATCTCGATAAGGTCCGGCCGCAGATCGAACACAACGATCCTTTCACCTGGCGCGACAACGGCGTATTCTTCAATCACATCATCCAGTTCGTGCTGGACGGCAAGAAGTATCACTACGACTCCAAGGGCGTGCAGACGGCAGGTAATTCCGGCTACTACGACATCTTGCTCGGCAGCCTCACTGTTGCAGAAGCAACTGAGCTTGCTGAAACGCCTACAGGCTGGAATCCAGCTTTCGATCGCCATCAGATTCCTGAAATGCGGCGGATCATCAACGAGGCATTCGATGTTGCCTTTTGGGCAAAATAGGGTACAATGGCCGCAACAACTGACGAGAGGTAATTATGCCGCACTTAGTCATACATGCAACGATCCAGTACCTGGCAAAGAACGCAACTGCTCTTGCAGCAGCTCATCGCCCAGGCGGCCCGGGTGCAAAAATCTTCCACGAGCTCGACGACTGCTATCGCATCCACGTGATGGGCTTCCTTAGCAACATCATACATGATCACCCCGACTACAGCAAGATCATGGGTGAGGTTGTTGCTACCTGGCCGAACGTCAAGTGGGATCCTTCGTCGCTCTGGCTGACGATCGAGAAAGCTGTTGACCAAAGACCAAAAAAGGGTACAATGGGCGCCATGGACATCGAACACATGGCAAACAAAACATCCGGCGCCTACTCCGCTAGCCGCTATGGCGATGTGGCATGGCGCAAAGCAATTCAGCTCCTCGCTGAGGCCGGCTACACCGAGATAGAAGTCGAAGAGATCCTGCGTTCGAAGTACATGCGCTGGGCTGCCGACTGTTTCGCTAAGCGTTTTCGCGATCGTGAGGTATGTGTAGGCACCGAGATCATGAAGTACAAAGACCAATACGGCATCGACGTGGCCGGGCTTCTGAAGGGGCTGTAACATGAGCAACGATACACTCACGATCTATCGGCTTGAAGATGGCAAAGGCATCGGCCCGTACTTCGAGGGAATCGACGAGTACAATCATAGCTACATCGAGAAGATGAACGAGATGATCGAAGAAGATCTTCAGCATCGTCCGAACATCTGGAACCAGCCGATACCGCGAAACGATCCTGGGCTTGGTGACGACTTCGATCGCGAGCATGTATTCGGCTTTGCAAGCCTGGCACAGTACCTGAACTGGATGCATATGCCGGAATGGCGGGAGGGCTTGGCTCAGCTCGGCGTGATGCTGAATGTGTACCAAGTGCCTGCCGAAGCGGCAAAAGCAAGCAATTTTCAGGCAGTCTTCGATAAGAAGCAAGCTCAGCTCGGCAACAGCTTGCGGCCTGACGCAGTTGAATGACCTGTTGACCTTTTGGTGAATTAGGGTACAATGGGCACTGTAGCAAATGTAACACAACAGCAACAATCCATCAACTAAGAGAAAGGCATCAAAATGAACTACGCAGATCTGGCAGCGAACAACATGGGCAAGCGCGTCGACATCAAGGGCGTCGTTTTCACCGTGACCGATGTCCTGCCCAAGACCGGCAAGCTGAAGAGCGGCGACGAAGCCAACTACATCGAGCTGAAGAACGAAGCCGGTGAAGCCGTCGAACTGCATCCCCGCAAGGCACAAGCGCTCTTCACGAAGGGCGAAGCCGAAGGCATTCGTCTCCTCGTTGACACTGTTGCAACTGAAGCCGCTGCCCCTGCCGCCGGTGCCGCTCCCACCGAAACACCGGCCGAAGCGAAGAACGAAGGCGGCGCCGAAGCCGAAGCGAAACCCGCGAAGGTTTCCAAGAAGTCGCAATGCGTCGCAGCGTACACCGAAGGCACCGCTGCCGGCAAGACCCGCAAAGAAATCCTCGAAGTGTTCGCAACCTTCGGCGTGACTGGTCCTGGTGCCGCAACCTACTACCAGAACTGCAAGAGCGGCGCCTGGAAGTAAAGGTTGACAGGAAGGGCTCATTAATATATAATGAGCCCTTCCTGGAGTTTTAAATGAGAGATGTCCTTTACTATTATCGTCTATTCGCTGGCTGGAGTGCTAATGCAGGCACGCTGGACGGCGCCCTGAATGACTTCAAGACGCTTGCGCCCGAGCGTCGTCATGCATTCTGTGAGATCCTTATATCGGCTGCCAACAGAGGCCTGGCCGATGTGGAGAACGTCGATAAATTCCTTGCCATTGGCTCGCGCAAGTGACATGTTGACTTTTTCCCTAAATGTGGGATAATGATCACACCATATAACAACAGGTGAACAAAATGTTTATTGTGTATCGTGCTACCGGACCCTACAGCAACCTCGCCTACTACGGATACGCTGAGGGCGAAGACGAACTCGATGTTCGCGAAACCTTCATGACTGGGGCGACCCGCGGTGATGCTGCATCAGCAGACCGAGGCGACGTCCGCTTCCTCGAACAGAACAAGAATGAGCAAGACATGATCCGCTTCCAGGTACTTGACGTATGTGCCGATGAACTGGAAGCCTTCCTGCGCCGCAATGACGAGCGGGCGCGTAACGTCGACAGCATCACCGGCCCGTCGATGCTCCCTGGCAATATCGCCGAACGTGCTGCAGCAGAGCGCCCGGGGCGTCTGACTGCAATGCAGCAGATGCTGAAGGCGCGGTCGGCAAAGACGGCCCGTGAAGCCTGGGGCCTCGGCATGTGGACGACAGCGACTATCCGTAACTTGTCAGCTGTGTTCAACAAGCAACAAATCATTCTCGACCTCGATGCGCTGACACCGCTCGAGTTCCAGACAAAGTACAATCTCACCAACCAGCTCTAACACATTTCCATTGTTTGTGATGGGCTCTTTGGCCCATCACAACTTGCATCATCCCACCTTGGTTGAGGTTGTTCTGTTTACAGAATTCGTTTAGGTTCCATACATCATGTACAACTCCCAGTGGATCCGTAACGAGGTAATGTTTCGACTTCTTCAGTCTCGTCTCATTCGACTGAACTTTGCCTGTGTTGATTTCACGTAGATGTTGTTTCTGTTCTTCAGAAATGTGGCGTTGCTTTGATTTCTTAGCTTCGGAGATTTTGCGCTTGGTTTCATCTGAACAAGGACCCATCTTCTTGCCAAGTCTAATCGCATGAAGTTTGTCGATGGTTTGCTTGCAATGACCATTGTTGCCATCACCGCCATAGGTCATGTTGTAGCCACCTTTGTTGTCGACGTGAGTATTGTACTCTCTTATAAAGAATTCTTCCATGATGTTCTTGGTGTAGTCTTTATCTCTGGATTGATATACAATGCTCCATTCGAATGATTCCCAGCCATGTTTACGAATAGCATCGTAGAATGTTGTGCTAACGCCTTTGTTCGCATTGTATTTGTGATTGCTCACTCGTTGTGGATAATTGGAATCGAACCCGATATAAGACTTGCCGTTGGCCGAACACATAGCTCGGTATATGGTATAAATAGACATGCTGATGCTCCTTGTAAGTGTTAGAGTGGTTGGAGATGCCAGTCTCGCGAACCACATGTATTTATGCATCTTTTCCTTTTCGTTGACATTTTCTATTATTTGGGTATAATGACCACATCTACTGACGAGAGGTGTGATCATGGCGGCAATTAAAGATAAAGTTTTTCCTGCTGGTCGATATTATATTGGGGATTTGTGTTATTGTAACGCTCTTGGCAAGCACGACGACCGCTGGGATCGCATCTGCAAGATGATGTTCCCTGACGGTAACCGTGACGATCCTGGCACTCATACCATCGACGGCATCGAGTTCTGGTATCACTGCACAGCTTACGGTGACGGCGAGTATGACAGCAACAGCCGATACACATTCCCTGTCGATGCAGGCATCATCGGTATCGTCTCGGCTGCGGTTGCTGAGTCTGAAGGCTCCTACGGCGGGCATATCATCGAATTTGCGCGGCCCTTCCAGCCGTACTACGCGAATGGCACATTCTACATCGGCCACCTCGAGATCGACACCGATCCGAGGTCCGACGATGACTACAACGAAGACGAAGACAACGAAGACGACGAGTACGACGGCAATTGACCAGTTGACATCTGGGGCAAAGTGCGTATAATGATTCTCCCCAACCGCGAAAGGTTCATATGAAGAAACTGTCTGACACCACGAAGTTCCGCATTGCCCTGGCTGACGCTGGCTTTGGCAAATACGCCCTCACGATTTTCAACGACAAAGGCAAGACGACCCGGCGCCTGAAACTGTACCAAGGTGCCCATGTCAATTCTGCGCCCCACAAGCAAAAGGTCAAGTTGGTTGAAAAGTTGCGTGACCAGTTCGGTGATCGCCTGCTGGCAGTAGGTCCGCATGAAGGGCTAATGTGGTGGGGCGTTACCAGCTCGGTGGTCGTGAAGCTGAAGTTGTAAGTGACCAGTTGACATTTTCCCCCTAATGGGGGAGAATGACCAAACTGTCAATCACAAAGAGAGAAAACAAATGAGCACAGCCGAACGCCTGAAGACATACAACGAGTTGCGCGAATCCGCAAAACAACTCGTTCGCGATGCCGTGTCCGATGCATGCGACTTCCTGAACGACATAATGTGTGATCCTGAGGCGCGTGACATGGAATTCAGCATCAACGCGCTGATCGAGCAATCGGTCACCATGTGCGGCAACATCCTCGATCCCATTGAATACAAGGCCGAAGTCAGCGATGCGATGAAACAAGCAATCCGCGAATACGTGTTCGAATACGCCGGTTTCGCTGTCGTGGGGAGGGAAAAGAAATGACACGAGGCGCCTTCCTGACCCTGACATCCATCCTCACCGTTTGCATCTACGAGGGCTCCGACAACGTGTGGTATGCCGAAGCCGCCTTCGTCTTCGGTTTCATCCAAACGATGATCGTATCGACGATTCTCGACTGGCTGAAGACGAATTTGTAACTGGTGTATACGATCCTACACAACCAGATCGTGGCGACACAAGAAGCCATTGATAAGTTGACCCCAAAGCCGTAATGATGTAAAGTGCTCTTCAGCAATGGAGGGCACATGAAGAAGTTAGCTGTTGTTGCGGTACTGGTTGGTTTTTGTTTCGACCTGGTGAAAAGCGGATACATCCAACATCACATGCAGTATGAATGGCGTGAGATGGTGGAACGTGATCGTGCAGACATCAAGGCGCAATGCGAAGCAATAAACTGTTGGCATTTGTGATAGAAGGAGGATGATGGATCCATACTTATGCATGGAGCCGAGACAGTAAGCGCACCTGAGACAACGGCGCAGTAGACGTTTGATGGATGGCCATGACCGTCAGACGCGACGTGATTGATTCCGCATGGATAGCTGGCAACAGCTAGGACGTAAGTGAGACCGCGCGAAGAGCCTCACAGCAGATAATGGACTGCTACACCTATTGATTGCAACACCCCAGGATGACCACCATCCTGGGTTTTTCTTTTCTTGTTGACACTGTCCCCTTATTGAGGGATAATGGCCACAGTTCAGTACACATAGTACTAGTAAACACAAAGAGATGAACATATGTTTGTTGATGACTATGGCAGGCCCGCTTCTACTAGTAAACATTATCACCTTGGTGATCGTGTTGTGTTCTTCGGCTCCTGCATCACCGGCTGCGGGCTCGTGATCCTCTGGCTGTCGGGGGCTCTCGGCTAGTTACTAGTAGACAATGCGCTATAGAAGTTCACTATCTTTACGTGTTCTTCTATAGTTCCGTTGTTGCGGATTCGGTTAGCTCGCATCGACACCACAATTGTGTTTTCAGGAGTATAACCTTTGGTAAAGTCGAGTCTATCCAGAGATGGGGAATTGTCATCGCGGTACTTACCATTCGAGAAAGTAAGAGGAATTCCAAGCACCGGACAGACTTCCGGAAACACAATATTGTCTGATGTGATGGTAAACTCTAAATCGTTTTCCTTTGCTCGGGCCCGAGCTCGCTGAATGAAGAGTTTTATTCTTCTTTCGCGTGATAGTGTGTCTGACTTGTTTCTTGCTCGGTAACGAGCCTTTGCTGCCAATTGTGCTTTCGTCAACATGATACAATAACCTCCCCTAATAGTCTAGTATAGACTATTTATGAGAGGTACCCTGTCCACGTGGGTAGTGGACATGGACCCGAAATGGTACCTACCCAGAATGGGCAATGGGACTGTGACATATTGTGAACCTTACATCGTCACCAAACCACAGTCAAAGGTCAACAGCATTATGAAAATTTAAATAGTCGATGGCCAGTTGAAGAAACTCTGGGTTTTCTCTAAATGACCAAGCCCCTTGTTGCAGGCGTTATCAACGCTGAGTGACCAGTTGACCTTTTTCCCCTAATAGGGGAAGATGCTTGTCCGTTAAACATGAAAGGTAATGAATGACACGTCAAGTTACACCTCAAGAGCAGAATGCCGCACGTGATGCCGCAATCATGCATCTCATCAACCAAATGCGCACTCAGAACGCATACGTCAAGATCTGAACGAGGGCAACATGAGAAAACGTAGCGATGTCACAAAGTTCCGTACGGCGCTGAAGGCGGTTGGTTTTCACTACAACCAGGCAGCGTTCTACAACGACAAGCGCAAGACCTGCCGTAGGCTGAAGCTGCAACATGCCGATGGTTTCCTGCGCGCTCCTCAGTCTACCAAAGATGAGTTCGTTCGTCAACTGCAAAATCAGTTCGGTGACCGGTTGATTTCCGCTCAGCCGCACGAATACCGGCATAACTGCTGGGGCACTGTCAAGTCTGTTGTCGTGACACTGAAAGACTGACCAGTTGACCTTTTCCCCTAATTGGGGGAAAGTGGAGTTGTAACAGTTAAACAACGAGAGGCCAATATGTACGACACATTCGACAGTGCAATGAAGAAGTGGAACCGCAAATAAGCGGTTGACAAATTGGTCAGTTAGGGTGATAATGCTCTCACTGACCAACACGAGGATAAAAACAATGACACGCATTCACGATACACTCCGCACTGAACATGGCGTCAAGTCAACGACGCGTTCAATCACAGGATCGAGTCTGTTCCGACCGCTGCCTGATGCGAAGCATGACCTGGTGAAGAAGTATTTCGGCTCGTCGTTCGCAACACAGCGAAAAGACAAGTACTCAAGCACGCACAAATTCACGGTGTGTGGCGAACTCGTGACACTCTACATGAGTTGTGGCGAGTGGCGGTTTGGTGCAGGCAAAAACGTTCGTGGTAATCCCTTTGTAATCAAGCAGTTGGATGCGATCCAAAAGCTGCTTGAAGGTCCACAGTATGAAGAGTAACCAGTTGACAGTTGGTCTGTGATAGGGTACAATGTGCCCTATCAACTGACGAAAGGGTACACAAATGGCACACGTAATCTACAACAAAGAATCCACCATCATCCTCTGCGATCGCCACAGCTGGGAAGGCAACACCTACAAGACTGAGCGTGCCGCAAAGGCAGCTCTGACACGCATCGAGAATGCCTTCAAAGCCGATCCCAACAACCGCATGGCAAGGTGGGATGTCATGGGTGGTGTTCCGTTCGACCGCAACAACTTCGCTATCGCCGAAGCAAGCGTGTTCCACAGCACTATCGAGAAAAAGAAGACTGTGCGCAACCTGTTGTCGGGCAAGCCTGTCGAAATCGCCGTCAACACACCTCTCTGCTGCGATCCTTCCAGCGAAACATATCACTGCATGTGATGTTGACATTGTGGCCACTTTAGGGTAAAGTGGCCACATCAACTGACGACAAGAGAGAAAACATGACTGATTGCTACCATGATGTGCAAGTAGGTGACGAAGTGCTGGTGCGTTCTGGTTTCGGTAATGGGCCATTGCATCGTGGCACTGTTATAGCAGTGCTTGCTGATGTCAAGGATGGTTATCCTGGCATCGACTACAAGCTCGCCAACAACGAGCAATTCTGGGCATATAGCGAACAAATTCAAGGCATTACACGCAAGGCTGCTGGTTGACTTTTTGGTCATTTGGGGTATAATGGTCACATCAACTGACGAAAGGTACAACATGGCAAAAGCACCGAAGACGACACCCATCGCCAAGACAATCACCAAAGGCAGGCAGGGTGTGATCTATCGCGAGATGCTGAGTGTCGACGGCAAGAAGCTGCGTATCGACATCGAAAGCGACTCGCACGCCTTCCAGAGCCACGCACGCATCGAGATCTACAATCCGACCGAGCTGAAGTGGAACAACCTGGCATCGATCCACTATGCCGCGATGAAAACGCCTGCACAGCTGTATTACTCGTCGGCTGGCATGCAAGAGCACAATTTTACCACAGATCGCAACGAATTGCTACGCCAAGCGTTTGCAATTATTCTGTGAGTGACCAGTTGACTTTGTGGTCACTTTAGGGTAAAGTGGCCACATCAACTGACGACAAGAGAGAAAACAAATGAACATAGCACAGCTGAAAGTCAATGACAAAGTGGCAGTGGCACGCATGGGTAACTGGGAAAACCACAGCCAAGGCATCTACGTCGTTACAAAGATCAACAAGGTGCGCATACACGTGAAGCGTGAGACAGACGGCTATGAGCGTGAATTCAGCGCTAATACCGGCCGTGAACTGGGCAAGAGCGATAGCAAGTATCGTGCTGCTTACCTCGAGAGTGTCGAATATCAGAACCTTCGCACTGCCATACGCCAACACAACCTGGAAGTCAACGGTGCCTGGACGGCACTCCAAGAAGCAGCTTCCAGCAAAAGCATCGCTGAGGTCAACAAGGCACTGGCAAAATTAAAAGCTGTTGGCATAGTGATCGGTGGTTGACTTTTTGGTCAATTGGGGTATAATGGTCACATCAACTGACGACATGAGGGCAAACAAATGAGCAACAAGATCATGTACTGGAACGGCAACGGCGCACACCAAGCACTGTACGAGAAGCTGAACGAGCTGATCCCGGCTGAAGGCGAAGTCGCTGAGCCCCGCAAGAATCGCGCACTCGAAAAGCTGCGCAAAGCTGCAAACTGCTACTATGACCTGTTTAACAACGGTCTTGGCAACCGTGCAGCTGAGTTCCGCCAAGTCTTCGGTTTCGGTGGCACGTCTATCGCAAAGACACGCGAGTTCTACAGCGACAGGCTCGAGCGCTGCATGGATGAGATCATCCTGAAAGCAGCACATGAGCAGGGCCTGTTGACTTTTTGGCCATTTAGAGTATAATGTACCTCATCAACTGACAACACAAAGAGAGAACAGCATGGCACGCGATACACAAGACGCACTGAACGAGTTCATCGACCAAGAGGGCCTGTACCACACTGAAGGCCGTCGTGGCATCGAAAACCTGGCACGTATTGTCAATACGCTCGGCTACCAAGATCCACAGCGCTACGGCCAGTTTCGTGGGGCGTCGTTGGGTGACATCTTCACCTTCCTCGAAGACAATCCCGGCGCCATTGAGGCACTGGTTGAGTGGATCGGTCAACAGCAATCGACCGACTGGGCCGAAGCACTGAACGCTCAACTGCCTGAAGAAGAAGGTGAAGACGACCAAAAATAAGTTGACCTTTTCCTGAATTTGGGTATAATGGGCACTGTCATCTGACAACAACACAAGAGAGAAAACAAATGAACAAACTTTCCGCAAATCAGCAAACCATCGTCGACGCAATCACTTCCGGCCTCGACACCGCAGCCAAGATCGCCGAGAAGACTGGCCTGACGAAAGCAGCAGTGTCCGCCAACATGAAGCCGCTGCGTGACAAGGGCATCATCACCACCGCCGAAGTCGACGGCCATGTCGTGATGAGCCTGACCGGCGAAGCCAAAGCAGCACGTGTCGATGCAGCATTCGACAAAGCCACTGCTGCCAAGAAGACCGCACAGCCTGTGATCTTGGTTGCACCTCGCGAAATCCCCAAGTATCTCGGCGGCCGTCCGCGTGATGTCGTGCAGGCGCTGATCGCTGGTGGCTACAGCAAGAAGGCAGCGAAGGCTCACGTATACGACGGCAAGGCCCTGTAATCAACGACCACTGAACTCGGGGAGAAGCTTGTTGCCTTTCTCCCCGTAAATTGGCTTCCCAGTGTAGACCACACACTAGCTTACTAGACAGCGGTATAATGTGATCTACTTCATGTACAATACCTGTATCACGCGTAAGACGTTCTGCTTCTGCGTATAGTTCGTTGATAGCTTCGCTATTGGCCCAGGCCACTGTAGCTAGACGGAGTTGTGCTCGGCGCTTAGCATTTGTGGCACGGTGTTTGGGTTTATTGCGCTGATAGTAGTCGTTTTGAGATTGTAACACCTTTTCGTGGTTATTGGCACAGTACCGAGCTACTCGTTCAGCATTGTTTCTGCTGTTGATCTCTTTTACTTTTTCCTTGTTAGCTTCTCTGTAAAGAAATGTTGACTTTTTGGTCAGATAGGGTACAATGTGCCCTATCGACTGACAACACAAGACCAAACCATGCCTGACACTATCGCACTGCACGAACGAGCCATACAAGCGATGGCTGAGCACATCGCAGCCTGCATCGTCTGGAATGCAACGGACAACGACGAAGATCCGTTGACTTACTCGACAGATGCCGAGATCGTCGAGCTCTACTGCAAAGACGCTGCACGTGACATTTCCGGCCGTCTCGGCGAAGAAGTCAAGAAGATTGTGGCCCGTTGACCTCTGGCCACAATTAGGGTAGAATGTTCTTCATCAGTTGTTACGCCTGTCATAGTTTAATGGAAAACGTACTCGATACCGCGCGGGGTACTTGCTGGACTTCCAACCAGCTGACAGACGCAACAACTGATGAAGTAGTAATAGAACACTTAGCCGGCGCGTAATTTAAAGAGCCTCGCCCGAGAAAGACGGTCTACGAGGTGGATAAAATGAACGCCTGTTCGAAGTATGCGGAGCATAGGGCAGTAGGGAACTCGGTGTGATGGCCGAGGGAACGAAATCCGGGAACATCGCCCCGGTTAGATCTGGAATCCGAACGCATACGGAAGATAGGACGAGTGGTGGTTCGAGCCCATCCGCCCCGGCTAAGTGCTCTGTTGACCTTTTGGTCATTTAGGGTATAATGATCTCCATCAACTGACAACACAAAGAGAGATCAAAATGACCTTTGCAATCGGCACCGTACTCGAAGTTAAGACACGCGATCATGGCACCAAGAACTTCGTCGTTGAAGGCTTCCGCGAAGACATGTACATGCGTATGCGCTGCCAAAGCGATAGCAAGATGACGATGACACTGCATCCTGAGCATGTGGCACGCATCAAAGCAAACGGCGGCGAAGATGGCATCAAGGTGCTGAACTGTCAGAACCTGCAAGACGTTGTCGTAAGGGCAACCAACGTGATAGTGCCAGTTGCTCCTGTGGAAGTCGTTAAAACGGCTTCCGCGAAGTCTGAAGGCCCTTCTAAGAAGGAACGTGCAGCAGCGATTCGTGCTACAAATCCGACCGCAACACGCAAAGAACTGATCGCGATGTTCATGGAACAACTCAACATGACACATGCGGGAGCCAGCACATATTCCTCGTATCGGTAATTGTTGAAGCGCCTGCGTCTGTCATAAATACCTCTGTACACCAACGGAGGTATTATGGCAACCAAAATTTGTAAAGACTGTCACAAAGAGAAACCAAGCGAACAATTCTACACGAATCCGAAAGGATATCAACGGAAGACTTGTAACAGCTGCATCACGGAATGGAATCGTATGTCCCAGCCGCTACGTGAGTCAGCCAAGGCAATGAGGGCGGCAGCTAATCGTACACACAAGACGTGTCCGAAGTGCAAGGAGGAGTTGCCTGTTGAATCATTCTCCATTAGCAAGCATAATGCCGATGGCAGGAATGCTTACTGTAGGGCGTGCGATAGCGTACTGTCTAAAGCAAGCAAGGCTAAGGGCAAGCTCTCTGTCGATCAGCAACCAATAGAGAAGACGTGCGCTAAATGCAAGCAGACATTCCCCATAGCTGCATTCGGCTCTAACACCAGTAACAAGGACGGATACAACTGCTACTGCAAAGAATGCAATAGGAGCTTTTGGCATAATGCAGATGATGACAAGCGTAAGCGGTTCTTGTTAACTCGCATCAAGTCGAAATGCAAGAAGTACAATCTGCCATTCGATCTAACGCTCGACGACATCGTGATCCCTGAGGTATGTCCAGTGCTAGGTATTCCGCTCAAATTCGGCGTCAAGCGCCAGGATATGTATAGGCAGAAGTATGACGACACAACACTCGATAGTCCATCAGTCGGCAGGATAATACCAGAACTCGGATATGTCAAGGGAAATATCGTCATCGTGTCGTTCCGTGCTAACAACATCAAGAACAATGCCACAATAGATGAGCTAGACAAGATCGCTACCTTCTATAAAAGGTTGACCTCGCCAGCAGAATAAGAGACAATGGTCACCTCAACTGACGAAAGGTACATCATGGCAACTCGCATTCACGTTTCCGACATCAGAATAGCATTTGACCGAGTCACTGGCAGGGTGGTACACAGCTGCAATGCCACGTTCACACCCGAAGTGGGACCAATTCACACTCGGTACGATTGCACACTGCACTATATCGTGTCTCTGACGCACGGGCAAAATGCCTGTGTCATCAGCAATGCCGAAGAAGTGCTGTGTCACGTTATTGAAAATCTTATGTGTTGACCTTTTGGTCACTTGGGGTATAATGATCTCCATCAACTGACGAGAGAGAACGATATGGACGAAGCCACCATCAAGTACTTCGAAGACGACAAGAACGTCTACAAAGAACTGGGCGAGGCCCGCCAGGCCTTCAAGAAGGGCACCACCTTCGAGCAATACGACAACCTGATCAAGGGCCTCACCATCATGAGCCTCTACTGCTCCGAGGGCGTACTGCACATGGTGCACGCCACGATCGACGAAGCAATGACCCGGCAGGCGTACGCCATCACCATGCGTTGACCTTTTGGTCAGTTAGGGTATAATGTACTCCATCAACTGACGAGAGACAACGACAAATGACCAAAGCCGAACTGTTCGAGATGCTGTCCCATCTGCCCGACGATGCTGAGATCCGTATGCAGCAGCCTGCACACGACTACTGGCGCTCGCAGCTTGCCGTTGACTTCAGCGGCGTAGACGAGGTTAAAATCGACTATAGCCAGTATCACAACAACGACAAGATCATCGAAGAAGGCAAAGAAGAAGACGACATCCCCCTGCAAACTGTGTACGTGCTCTGTTGACCAAGTGACCAAAATAGGGTACAATGCTTCTCATCAACTGACAACACAAAGAGAGAACAATATGACAATCGCCGATGATGCTCAACGCCTGAAAGACCTGCGCAAAGAGATCAACAAGGACGGGCGTACACATGCCAGTCAATGTTCCGACGCCGATCGCGCCGCTATGCAGCGGATACTCGATGTCCATATCGCTCGAGGCACTGCGACACCGAAGATGCTTCGTGCTGCAAAGGCACATGGCTTGAAGTGTTGATCTTTCCCTCGAAAGAGGGGAGAATGGTCACATCAATTAACGAGCGAGACAACATGATTGCAACGTTGGCATACAAAGAAGCTGAGGCGGTCGACAAGGCCCTGAAAGCAATCTTCAAGCACGTGTACGTTGTGTACTACGAGATCATCGGCGATCGCTGCAACGGCTCCTGGCTCGTCAAGGCAAAGAACAAGACTCAGGCGCGGAAGCTGATCCGTGCTCAGTACGACGACTACGTCGTCCGCGAAGTGCAGCCTTTCGTTGAGTACTGCGAAGACATGGGCGTGCAGGCCTTCGAAGCGTTCACTGAGAGCATCAAGGAAGCCCTCGAAGAAGACAACTGGCTGCGCAAAGAGTACGTGATCATGCCGAACATGGTCGACTTCGACTTCGTGCACCAACTCGAGTGTGGCACTTGACTTTTTGGTCACTTGGGGTATAATGTACTCCATCAACTGACGAGAGATCAACATGGACATTCAAATTGGTATCATCCCTGGCGGGCGCGCAGGTAGCATGTACAAGCGCCGTGACAACATCACGATCGTTGACGGTGCCTCAACTGACGACGTCGTCGACTTGATGAGCGACGCCATGTGCCTTTGCAACGATGAGGACGACGTCGCTCGCATCCTCGACGACGTGAAGGCGGGTGAAGTTGTTGTTGAGTGGGATTCCTTTGGTGAAGGCGTAGTCGTATACGCACCCGTTGGCACCCGCGATGATACGATGGAACTCAAAGCATATCGCATGTACAACGAATAAGAAGTTGACATTAACCCAAACTCAGGTATAATTGCAACATGTTTCCAAAATACAAAGAATACAGCTGGTACGATCGCGTCACCAGACACCTGCAAGCAATCCAACACCAAGAGTGGCTGGCTTCGCTCCGTCGTAAGGCAGGTGGACGCTGATGGCTATCGTACGTATCACCGACCTCCATGCTCAGGCACCGAACGGCAACAGCCATGCTCCGATGCGCAACAAGGGTGGGCTGATCTGGGGCACGATGAAGTCGACCGAGAACGACGACATCAACATCTACGGCACGCTCGACTACTGCATCGACTATGCAACGAAGCACGACCTCGAGATCATCAACGCTCAAGAAGTACTCTGGTGGCTGCATCGCAACGTTGACTTTGTCTCGAATTAAGGCTGAGACTCACCAACTGATTCAATAGCCAATTGCTTCAAGCGGTGCTTCTCCTTCATGACTGCACGCTGTTTAGCCTTCTGTTCTTCAGATTTAGGTTTACCTTTTAGTGGTGACGGTCCACGTTTCTTTGCTGCTTCCGATATCTTATGACGTGTCTCTTCGGAGTGGTGCTTACCATACATTGGATTCTTCTCTCCCTGCAAAGCTAGAGACTTTGCTTGCTTTGTTTCCTCTGACACTAGGTAAACGCGGCTACGTCGGGTTGCCGATATCTTAGCCTTCTGCTCTTCAGTCATGGGGATACCTTTCTTGGTACTTGGCCTGCCCTTCCTTGCAACAGACATCTTTTGCCTAGTCTCTTCATTGATATAGAAGTTGCGCCCTCCGTTTGACTTATTAAGCCATCTCGAATCAGCCGCAGCGTTAAGACGACGTAGTACCTTATTCTCCCACTGCAATGCTTGCTCCTTTGTACTAAAGGTACGTCGTACCGTGGCTTCAAAGGCATCTGCACCATGCTTCTCAACCAACGCTCGAACCGTATTGGATGAAGTGAAGTATGTTACCCAAAGTTCAGATGGATTAGCAACTTTATGTCTGTTGTGCCCGAAGCTGACTCCATAGTATAATTGTCCGGTAAGTTTAAATTTGATAACATATGTGTAAGGGATATATTCCATTTGCACTCCTCCATAAACGTATAGAGGTATTTATGAAAAAGTATCAACGTGCATACACCTTAGTCGATCTGCAGATCGCGATCTTCTTCCTGGTCGTGGTCGTTGGCGGCGGTGGCGTTGTGTACGTCGCCTGGCACTTCATCTCGAAATTCTGGTAATGAGAACAGATTCCGGTATCAAGATGGGCAAGGCCATCATGGCAGTTGGCCTTATCATCATGGTCGTCGGCACTCTGCTCGGCGCCTACTACGCCGACAAAACCAATGCTGAACACAACAAGCCTGTCGAGCAGCCCCTCGCCATCACGCTCACTGACCTCCGTGAAGCCGATGCCATGTGTCAGAAGCTGGGGCAACATGCTGCAGGCACGAAGACTGAAGTCGTCTGCGATCTCCATGCACCTGACGGTACCTGCGCCCTCTACGCCAAGAAGACAACGACACACTGCGGCAAAGCGCACGATATCACCATCTCCTTCATAACGAGGACACTCGACTAATTCCTGGCATTAGGGTACAATGCTTCTCATCAGTTAACAACAGAGAGGTGAAGCATGGAAGTTCTTGGCGCAAACGTAGTAGCAGTGGTTGATGTTGCAGTCACGCTGATCGCAGTCATGTTTGGTGCCTTCACAGCATGAACGGCAACCTTGCCTGATGTCAATTTGATGTCCCCTCTCATAAATACCTCTGACCATCAAGGAGGTAGTTATGAAGGAATGTTCAAAGTGCAAGGAAACAAAACCAACGTCTGAGTTCCACAAGGACGCTAGGCATCCAACTGGGTATAAGTGCTGGTGCAAGGCTTGCGCCAAAGCCAAGAGGAACCCAGAACAGCTAAGGCTGTCGAGCTCCAAGTGGTATGCTAACCACACCGACACCTTTAGAAGTAGAGCAAGGCAGCGTAGGTATGGTATCACACCTGACCAATACAATCAACTGTTGACAGAACAGCAACACTGTTGTGCTATCTGCCAGCAACCATTCACGGAACATAAGCGGGCTGTCCTTACACCATGTGTAGATCATTGCCATGCATCTGGAGCAGTGAGAGGCATACTGTGTAGCGGATGCAATAGGATGCTAGGGCTAGCTAAGGACAACAGAGACATATTGCTCAAGGCAGTTGACTATTTAGATAAGGTAGGGTAAGATGTAGTTACTGTCGCGTTGCGTAGGGAGCCATAGGCTCTGACGGTCGCGGCGAGTGAGGAGGGCGCGGACACCATCTACATGGTCTACCATAGCCCTCCGGTGTGAGGCGGGCGGGTGAGGCCCGCCAGCACCTTTTCTAAACATGTCACTCCAAGTATAGGCTATAGAAAAAAGTTTCGAAGTTGTGTGCGGCGTACGTCGCATGGCGCCAAATAATTTACAGTTTCTTCTCCAACATTCCTACACTTTCTAAACGCAATTGTCTAATACCTGTTTTCAAAAAAATTTTCAAAAATTTTTTCTGGTCAAAATACAATTCGCTTGACAATATTTCCCCACCGTACTATACTGTGCAAGGAGGCTACATGAACATACGTCACGACATTGCAAAAGAATTAGTTGAAGCCGAAACGGCAAAGCAAATTGCTTTCTTTGAACAGGAGAGGGTTCGTCTTAAAGAACAGAATCAAGAAACACGCAAGAGGTATAGTGAGGCGGTGGCTAATGGAACGGCCAGTCAATGGACTATGGCGCCAAGAGGGCCTGAGTACATTGATCCAATGATTGATAAGTGGATTGCGCACGAACGTGACGTCTATTCAAAGGTCCGAGTCATTGAACTGCCGAAGACTGGCAAGCGCTTTGTTCTAGCGTATGGTGATGGTAGCGACGCCGAAGTTATTAGCGGCACAGGTCCATTCGAGACATATAAAGAGGCCGCAGAGTGGTTTCTTAAATCGGGAAGATAATAGGAGAATGATATGACGTTTTATGTTTCTGACACAACCCCCGACACGTGGTTTAAGATGAAATTTACCAATGATCGACTTGCTGCGGTTGACATGTATCTTACGGATAATGCAATTGTCAATGTTAAGGTAAGTGGAGCAGTTACGTATGGTGTAATGGAGAGTTTATATGGTCCTTCACCATCGACTATTTCATTCGAGTCGAAGGTTGAATACGATGCGTTTGTAGAATGGTTCAATACTACGCAGCACGAAGTACTTGCTGATAGCATCTACGTGGCGAAAGGTAGCGATGAGTGAAGAGATTGTAAAATTGACAAGTGATGCAGAGATTGATGAGGCCTACATTGCAAAGTATCACGAAACTACTATGCTTACGTTTTCGTCAGAACCTATTGTGGTTGAACTGAAGAATAAGTTTTTCTCTGAGAGCAAAAAAGCAATTCTTGTTGCAAGACGGAACCGTAATAGTGATGGTATCACGACAGAGCACGTTACATGGTATACGGTAGAAGAGTTTGATACCAAGTTTACGTTTATAGATTACGTATAAGGTAAAGATAATGGGACGGTTACAAGCATTGGATGACAATCGCGCCTACTCTAACTGGGTGATGGTTGGTCCTGATAATACAATGATGTGTCGTTGCGCTGAGAAGCGTGCGCGATGGTATCTTGATCGTGGGTTGGCGGAGCAGATTTCGAATGATCCTCCTACCGTGCGTCTTAACTTCACTCCTGGAGGTCCTGGTAATCAGGGAGATGCGTTTAGCCTTGCTGCGAAGCATAATCGTTGTGTTGTGTGCGGTGCTAAGGAAGATCTCACTAAGCATCATATCGTGCCGTATATGTATCGTAGGTTTTTGCCTGCAGAGGTGAAAGGTCGTTCTTCGCATGACGTTGTCGTTATCTGTATTGATTGTCATGATGCGTATGAGAGGCATGCAACGGAATTGAAGATGGTGATTGCGAAGGAGAAAGGTCTTGAGTATAACGAAGGATCGAGGATGACACCTGAAGCAAGAGATTACCATCGCGTTACGTCTTTTGCTCATACATTGATTACTCAGGGAGAGAGGATTCCGAGAAAGCGGCGGGAGGCTATGATGGACCTGATCACAGGAATTATTGGTCGCGTACCTTCTACTGATGATCTTATTGAATTGTCGTATAGCGAGAAGTGGATGGAGTTGCCAGAATACAATCCTGGCAAGTCTATTGTGGATAATGTTATCGCAGCGGGAGAGTTGCAGCCTTTTGTTGAGAGGTGGAGAGCACATTTCCTTGATATAGCGAAGCCAGCGTACATGCCAGAGTTCTGGAGTGTTACAAGACCAATTGTTATTGAAAGGTGAATATGCGTTTGGATAATAGGGATATTTTGAGCATCGCGTTAGCAGGAGAGCATGTGCAGCCTAAAGGGCTGGAGGATCAGATTGTGGTTGATTACTTCCAGTATAGGGATAGCACATACGATGGAATGATATCGCTGTATGCAGCAAAGGCACTTATCCCATATTCGGAGTTCACTAATGACATCGAATCGTTGTTTGATGGCATTGAGGTTACAACTGAATATGATGTGACTGATGAGCGTAAAGTGTGCAATGAGATTGCAAGGCGGACACGTAGGGGTGTTGGTGAAGTGTATAAGATCGGTGAGAAGGTGTTTTGCATCTATAGCAGCCCACGGATGAGGATACCAGCGGATATGCCTATTGTGCAGGCATTCATTGGTGGCGAAGATAGGTATGCGCGATCACCATTGTTTGATTCATATGTGGTTAGAATACGATAAGGAGAAAAAGATGAAAGTGTATCATGTGTATGATGATGGTAGCGAGTTTGCTGATGACGATGACTTTTACGGTGAGATCGAGGGGATGTTCGATGAATCGGGTAACCTGCTTGGTGCTTGGTCATTGAATGACGCACACTGGCGTGGCGAGTATATGAACGGCTTTATGAAGAAGCTGGGCATAGATGTTGTTAAGGCACCAGCTTCGAGACGCGAAGAGTTTCTCAAGAAGCTGAGAGAGGATATGGGCTGCTAATATGTTTCCAGATCTGAATAGAATATTCAACGACATTTCGAAGTGGTTCTGGATCACAATTGCACTAGCTATTGTTGGTGCGGTATCTCTGGTGACGGGAATTGGCTTTGCACTGTATTGGTTGTTCACTCACACTACAATCGTTTTTGGATAGGAACTGCAATGCGGACAGATGAAGAAGGATATGATAAACCCAGCATAAGGCCCTGTGAGTGTTGTGGACAACTGCGACCTTATCCAACAGAGCCTGATGAGGTATGGGAGTTTATCGGCATGGTTGAATTGAGGAGGCATGGTAGTGATGCCAAGTGGACACAAATCAGAACTGTGCGAGGATACGAATATGACAATCCTGTCCTTTGGATTATTCCTACCAACCCCGAAGAATACTTTGAGCAGGATCTCAAAGAGATGGGTGACGATCCTGACCTCAGGATTTGGTGGCCAAGCAATGTTATGTGGAGGAAGGTAGATGGCATTAGCACTATTCACAGATAGGTCAGAAGAGAACAGGCTTCGACGTGAGATCAAGCAGCTGAAGAATGAGATCAAAAAGCTGAAGAATGACAAAGAGTTGCAGTGTCAACCAGATACGGTACAGTACGTTGGCTTTATCAATATTGGCGAGAATGGTATCATTGACAACTGGCACTTTGATGAAGCATTGCCAAAGAGTGCATATCCAATCTACATCAGAGAAAAGGACATACTACGATGCACTACGGTGGGCAGCCATGAGTGACAGCTTGACAAATGAAACAAAATCGGTTACAATCTCTACCGAGGACTACGAATACCTGAAGTCGCGAGATGAATGGTTGCAGTGCCTCGAGGCAGCGGGTGTCGATAACTGGGAAGGTTACGACTATGCACACGAACTGAAACAGGAGAGATCGCATGAGCAAGAGGAATAGCATGGGTGGCCACCGCCGCCGTAGGGATGATGACGATGGCAGCCCAGTTGATACTGGTGGTGATATGTCGAACAAGCGTCGTAAAGACGATCGCGTTCCTGTTCCTGACTTCGATGACGGAGATGACTAACATGTCGGAATCGGAAGAGAAGAAAAAGCAGGAGCAAGCCAATAGCGAAGGCGTTGGTGATGTCCTGGAAGAACTGGCAGATGTTGCAACTCAGTTTGCCATCAATGCTGCATCGACGACAACCGAAATGGTTGGTAGTTGTGCAGAAGGCGTTGGCTGTGCACTAGGTGGGCTTGCGGAATGTGCAGGAGATATCCTGAGTGGAATCGGAGACGGGCTGTGACAGATATGTTTGAGCTGGAACAGGTGCGAAAAGCCTTCGAGCAAGAATACGGCGATCGGTATCAGCTAGAACGTGCTGATGACGGAACCTACATCAACGTCCATGCTGGTGTTGCATGGCATGCATGGTTGACTGCCACAATACGTGTTCAGGATGCTGTGACCAATCTCGAAGAACGCATAGGTGATGGCGAACCTGTTGGCATCACTGGTGAGTTTGGTGGTGTTGAATTCTTTGAGCCTGTTGACCCCAACTCATATCTTTATGTACACTACTTCACGAGCCAAGATATTGCTGAGGCTGAAAAGCGGGCAGCTGAGATGGCCAAGTTCCTAAAGATTGAATAAGGAGACAGTATGTGCACACACGAGAATCATTCGCAGCGATGGGTAACAGAAGTTGATGAATGTACAGGTGATGTGGAGGGACATTGGGTTGATGCTTACGAATCATGTCTAGTTGATATCAACTTATACCAATATATGTGCATAAAGTGTCATAAAGTGATGTACTATTCAAACGATGCACAGAGAAGCTGCCAACTAGCGAGCGAAAGAGAGAAATATATGAAAGCATTTATGGAAAAGATAAAAGATGTGTTTATGGCTGGTGTTTTTGTTGTGGCCATTGTAATTGTTGTAATAATGGGCGTTCTCGTGGCTCGTCAGCCGAATGATCGCGAAGGACCAGCAACTGCTTATGGCAAGTACTGGGATGACCTTGTCAAGGAAAAGCATTGCGCTGTTGCAGGCTATGTCAATGATGCCCATGTCGTCAAGCCATACTACAGGTGCGACGATGGTTTCCGTCAGATCAACCAAAAGAAAGCTGATCAATGAAATTCACCAACAGAAGCGATATCAACACCGTTAACCAAACACTGACTGTTACCATCAATGATGGTCTTGTGGCATTCGAGCACAATATACCAGACCATAGTATGCGGCGAATGAAAAATGCTGCTTTACCGGAGGGTAATGATTTGGTGATTGTGTTTGGTCGTAAAGGATTCAGTATTGTTGATTGTCGTGAGGATGAAGCACAATCTATACCAGCTAACGATTTGGTGGAATTCTTGGAGCGCGAATGCAAACGGTTGCGTGATGTTGCAGTAGACTTCTCTGAGTCGATATCTGTCAAGGTGAAGGCCATTGAAGCGCTAAATGAAGAAATCGAAGATCTGAAAGCAGAACTTCGCATGCACAAAGGAGTATAAAGATGTCCAATCTCGATAATGCACTGCAAACAGTAGTTGTTTCAATTCCCGAATGTATTGCAGCGGGTTATATTGACGTGTCTAGCGGTATGCTACTTGGTATCCGTTCTGTTGATTCGCAACCAACAGAAGTTGTGGAGCTGCTTGCTGCAGCGACAGCTGACCTTTATCAAGGTACCAACGTCAAAATAATTGAAGAAATTTTCAAGAAAGCACGTGGTCTCAAGAATGATGGTCATCACTATTTCCAGGAAATCATCATCAACAGCGACAACCTGATCCATATTTTCATTCGTGGCAAAAATGAAGAGCATGTCGCGTGTTATGTCTGCCGCCGCTCTGCAAACTTGGGTATGGCACTAACAAAGGCCCGCATGGCAATGCCTGCCGTCGAAGCCTCACTACTATAAGGAGAAAACATGAAACAAGATTTGACAGATATTACCGTAGTCCTCGACCGTTCTGGTTCGATGCAACATATTGCTGCCGACACCATTGGTGGTTTCAACACGTTCTTGAAGTCTCAAAAAGAAGCACCTGGTCAAGCAACCTTCACACTTGTGCAGTTTGACGACCAGTACGAAGTTGTCCATGACGCCAAGAACATCCAAGATGTTCCTGAGTTGGATACCACAACCTTTGTCCCACGAGGATGGACTGCTCTGCTCGATGCAATTGGGAGAACTATCAATACAACTGGTGCCAGATTGGCGGCAATGGACGAGGCTGATCGTCCAAGCAAAGTGATCTTCGTTATCATCACCGACGGTGAAGAAAACCGTAGTGCTGAATTCACCGACCGCAGCGTCATCTTTGCGAAGATCAAAGAGCAGACCGAAGTATACAGCTGGGAGTTTGTATTCCTTGGCGCAAACCAAGATGCAATCCATGTTGGCGGAATGTTGGGCATTGACAAGTCGCGTTCGATGACGTATGCTGCAAACTCGAAAGGTACAGGACTGGCTTTTGCCGCTGCTGCGAAGTCGATGACTGCATACCGTGGTTTGGCAGCCGGAGCTGCTGCAATGGAATCGTTCTTCAGTGAAGACGATCGTCAAGCACAAACAGATGCTGGTGCACATTCATAAGGAGAGGTCATGAAAGTAGCGATAGTCGGAGATGGTGTATTTGGTACCTTCTTGAAGAAGGAATTAGCAGCTCATTGTAAGATTGTTGGGTATGATGATGCTGATTATGCCATCTTGGCTGTCCCTGTTTCTGCCTACGACGAGGCTGCGTGCGAGTGGCAACACAAGCACTTAGTCAATATCTGCTCTGTGCAAACTGAAGCAGATAGGATTTGCAAAATATACAATCCACGCAAGATGACGAGCATACATCCGATGTTTGGTCCTAACAGTCCAAAAGAAGGTCGAACATGCATTGTTACGCACAAAACAACTAGCAGCGATCGTGACCTCAGCTTGTTTGAGAACCTGCACAACACGTTGAATAAGAATCGTGGAGGCTACGATCGTCAGCTTGTGAAGATGATGGATGAAGTTGCATCGACTACAGAATTGCATCGCGCAAAAACTGGTCGTTCTGAGACGGAACAACCGAGGACGCAGCCAGTATCCGAAACCACAAAACTCATTCACATACTGCGTCACGTATTAGGTGGTGATGCACAGCCAACTGTATATTACACAGGGCGTGGAGAACATCGTGCTAGCAACTAACATTGCAATGGCCAAGCGCTACCTCGATGAAGCTGCAAAGCATATCAAGGAAGCGGATGGTGCATCACCTGAAGTAATTGCAGAGTTAATTGCTGCATGTCGTGGCATTGATGAACACTACAAAGAGATGTGTGCAGAAGCCGATGACCGTTACGGAGACCCAGATGGTACAACATACCGTGATGGCATTTCAATTGAGTTCTATATCGAGGCTGACTGGTGGCATGATGTTAGTCTCGCTCTTCGCAAGTTAACACCATCCAAGTAAATCACAGAGCCCAGCGTGGTTTTGGGCTCTGTGCTTCCACAATTGCGGAAAACTTGTCTGCTGGGACAGGCTTCGAAAATAGGTATCCTTGGCAATAACCAACATCGAGCATTGTCAGAATATTGCTTTGCTCAGTTGTTTCTATGCCTTCTGCAATAACCGAAAATCCTAGCCTGTCTGCCATCATAACAACCGCTTCAACCACAACACGGTCAACTATGGAAGTTCCAATTTCCTGTATGAAGCTTCGATGAATCTTGACGTAATTGAAATGGAATCGCTTGAGGTATGAAAGTGCAGAATGCCCTGTACCGAAGTCATCCATTGCGATGTCAACACCATGATACCGCAGCATGTCGATTACGTGCATAGTATCGGTATCATTTTCCAGCAACAATCCTTCTGTGATTTCAACGCACAAACTATGAGCTGGCAACCCAACTTCGGCTAGGTAGTATGGCCATGCATTAAAGTACTGTGCATTGTGCGATTTGAACTGCATTGGTGATAGATTGAAGCTGAGAGGAAGTCCTCCTTGTGTAACATGGAGCAACTCTTCGGCATAATGCACAACTTCTTTAAACACCCAGTCACCAATAGGACCAATCATATTCATTTGTTCAGCAACTGGAATAAAACGTGCTGGTGATATTGTTCCGTATGTTGGGTGGTTCCATCGTATAAGCGCTTCTGCTTTAACGATCTTGTGTGTCTTAGCATCAACGATAGGTTGATAGTGCAATTCGAATTGGTTGAGACGGAATGCCTCCGGCAAATTCTGCGCAATTATTTCATTTGTTAGTGGCATTCTGTTCTCCTTAATGTATACTAATATTTATAATTAGGGTAACTATTTTAGGGTAAAAAGATATATGTTGACTATGATATACATATCGTGCATAATTGTCAACAAATATTAGGAGACCGTAATGGCTTTTCGTGCACATTATTGGAGCAATAGCAAGTTTGCAGACTGGATACGCCGCAAGTTTGGTGCTCCAACAAAACTTAAATGTGGAACGTCAGAGGAATGGCATGAATGGGGACGCGAAAGCCAAGCCAAGCATGGTATCGTCCATTGGATTGCTGACACATTCCTCGACAAACTTCAAGATTTCTTTAACTGGCCACTGGACAAACTGGATGATATTCGAACATACTGCCGCAATCGTTTCATTGACAAACTACATTATGCCCCAACTAGGCTGGAAGCTGGCAAGTGGCATGAAACAGATACACGTATGTTGCATGCAAACTTTGAGCTTCTCGTCGACTTTATTGAAGTAGAAAAAGCTCATATGGCATTATGGAGCGATAGCAGCAAGCCACGTCCATGGTGGAGAAAGTTTCGTTTAACTAGTTGGGCGCCATTCCGCTCTAAAGAACTTGGAATGGAATACCTACAGTGGGAAGCCAGTCTTGCCAAGAATGAAGACTGGGTGAGTAAAGATGATCCTACGTATGGACAACCTACACCTCAAGCCGAAGCTGCAAAAGAACAAATTGCGCTGTATACTTGGTGGAAGGAAGTGCGACCAGCAAGACCTGATCCAATGGATGCTTCTGGTCTTACAGCACATTACGAGCAACGCCGCAATGATGCAAAGGCGGAAGGCGATGAGAGCATGTGGGCTATCTTCAACCGCGACAAGTCGGATGATGACCGTGCCAACTGGAAAGAGATGTCGGACAAGTGCCATGCACTTGAACAGCAGTACGATGATGAAGATACAGAAATGTTGATTCGTTTGATTAAAATTCGCCACCATCTGTGGACATAAGGAGAACTAGATGAGACTTTACACGTTTACAAACTTTTACCTGTCGAGCATTCAGCAAGGCATTCAACCGCTGCACGTTACGAGCGAATTGTTCGTGAAATATCCGAACGAACTTCGCACACAATCGAGCGTGTATCCAGATGCTATTCTGCAAGAATGGGCCAAGAACCACAAGACGGTAGTTTGTCTGAATGGTGGCAATAACGCTGACTTAAATGAGATCTGGGTTAAGCTGAACAGCTTTGGCCTGACACTCAACCTGCCGTTTGCCAAGTTTCATGAAGATGAACAGTCGCTGGGTGGTGTTGTAACCAGCATGGGAATTGTAGTACCTACGGAGATTTACGAATTCGCTTCAAAGCTGCGCACAGCACGCTACCAGCCAGATGACGCACCTGGCTTGACGGACTACCCATATGGGCATCCTGTTGGACGTGAGTTTGCTGAGTTTCTGAATCAGTTTGGCCTTGCCAAATAACAAAGGAGTACCATCATGAACGATAAAGACGAATTAAGTCTAACCACAATGATCAATTTGAATGCTAGCCAACGAGGCAAATTCAGATTGACGTTTCTCGGTACAGGAAGTGCATTCACAGTCGGCGATGGCAATTGGCAAAGTAACTTGTTGCTTGAAGACCTAAATAGCGACAGAAAACTGTTGCTTGACTGCGGAACTGATATTCGTCTATCGCTGCATGAGGCTGGTTTTAAAATGTCTGACATTACTGACATTTACGTTAGCCACCCTCATGCTGACCATATTGGTGGCCTCGAGGGTGTTGCATTCTCCACTAAGTGGATTCCCAACCGCAAAAAGACGAACCTGTACATGAGCAGACGATTTGTATCTGATTTGTGGGGCAAGAGTTTGGCGGGTGGATTGGAGTCCATCGAAGGTGAAATCACAGATCTCAACACATTTTTTGATGTGCATGCAATCGGTGTAAAAGGCCGATTCGAATGGCAGGGTATAAACTTCCAATTGGTTCAAGTTGTACATATTATGAACGGATTTGAAATCGTGCCCTCGTACGGCTTGCTATTTTCGATCAACGGTGTTACCGTATTCTTCACGTCGGATACACAGTTTAATTCGCAGCTGGTTAAGTTTTATGATACCGCTAATGTCATCCTTCACGATTGTGAAACTAGCAAATACCCATCTGGAGTGCATGCGCACTTCGATGCACTCAAAGCGCTTGATCCAAAGTTCAAAACTAAGATGTGGCTATACCACTACCAACCTGGTCAACTTCCAGATGCTGTAGCTGAGGGATTTCAGGGTTTTGCAAAGAAGGGCCAAGTATTCAATTTTGTATAAGTTGTTTAATATATTCGGTTGCACTTACTTTATCTTTGAGTAAGTCTTCGGATATTCGGTAAATCGTATATCCATGTTCTGTAGCCTTGGTTTCACAAAGTGCATCTCTTGTTTTTTGCTGTGGTGTTGAATGCCAATAATTACCATCCACTTCAATTAATATGTTATAGTCCGATAAATTAAAATCATAGCAGTGTCTAAACCAAGGTTCGCTTCCGCCAAGCCAGCCTTCCTGAATTAAAAATTGCTGCATAAATGTGATTTTTAGATTGGATAAAATCTCAATAACTGCTAGGTTCAGGCTTAGTATTGACACTTTTAAACAGTCTACCTTCTTTTAACAACTTTGTAATATTTTGTGATGCTATATTTCTGTGTTTTTGTGTTCGCTGGTATTTTCCAATATTGGTGTTATCTCGAGTTTGGGCAGATCGCACCATTTTTTCTCGTGAAATTGCTGAGTGAGTTCTTCCATACATTGGATTGTTTTCTCCAGACGTATCAATCTGTTCTTTAGCTTTGGTTATATTGGCGGCGCGGGCAGATCGCCACACTTCGTCTTCATGCAGTACTTTTAACTTGTCGTGTGCCAGCACTGATAGTTGTTTCATGTGTGTTATTTTATCTCCCAGCGATGTCCAGTTGTTATCTCGAGACTGTTGTTGTTTTTCTGTTACAGCTGGACATTGCGTTACCTTTTCTTGGCATCGCTTTCGTTTGGTGTTTACTGAAACGTAAAAAGCTTGCCGGGTGCAGTAAAAACATGTATCATCGGTAGATGGATTATTAATTTTTGGCATGGTAGTTAAAACATAAATACAATATGTCTATCGTTATTTATAAGGAATACACAAATGGTATCAAAAAATGTAACAGCTGAAGTATATTGTACTTTGCATATCGAGGGCACACACAATTGGCCAGATTGTCCATTGGAGGAGGTAGATTATTTGAGGTCTCCGCATCGACATTTATTTGGAATTAAAGCACACGTGGCGGTTAATCACGATGACAGATTTGTAGAGTTTATAGCTCTTAAACATGAGATTCAATCATACATTCGCAATACATACTACAACGTATCGAAGAATCTACACGTATTTGGTGCGATGAGTTGCGAAATGTTGGCGCGAGAACTGATCGAAAAATTTAACTTAACAAAATGTGAAGTCGATGAAGATGGCGAAAATGGAGCCATCCTAACCGTCATAAGTGTGTAACCATGATTACGTACATCAAGAAAGATATAACCACAGTTGAGCGCGGAATTGTGTTGCATGGATGCAATGCACGTGGCAAACAAGGATCAGGAGTAGCGTTGGCTGTTAGGAATAAATGGCCAACCGAATACACCGAATACGCTAAGCTGTGCGAAGAGTTCAAAGACAATGCAATGAGCTTGCTTGGATACTTGCAGCTTGTTGAAGTGGGGCGTGGATTGTTTGTTGGTAATGCCATCACTCAACTTAACTACGGATACGATGGTGGAGTATATGCTGATATAGACGCCGTTAAATCTAGTTTAACGCGTGCCGTATTGGAAGCAAAGGAAAGGGAATTGCCTTTGTATTTGCCAAGGATAGGATGCGGTCTTGGTGGACTTAGCTGGGAGAAGCAAGTTGGCCCAATCCTTGAACAACTGAACAGCAAAGATGTCGACATCTACGTGTGTGATTTATGAAGAGGTAGATAGATTCTCTAGCCATGTTTTGGCGTCTATGCCCAATGAACCATCCAACGATATGATAAGGACTGTATACCCCAGATTGGTCAATAATTGTTGATATCTATCCCGTTGATCACTGACGTGTGATTTTGTCCAGTTATGAGAAGACAATTTTAGTTCAATACCTAATTTAGCTTCTGGGATGAGAAGATCGATTTTGCTGGTGTGCTCCTCATCTAAAAATACTTCTTTGTACACGAACCACCCTGTTCGGCGAATAATTTCACCAGCAAACCAATATTTAAAATCGCGTTCTTTTGGTATTTCTGGTAATGTGTGAATTTGAGCAAGCTCTTGAAACTTCTCTTGGGTTTGTTGTTTTCTTTTTGCTGCGTGGCGTTGTCGTTGAGCGGGTCGGAATGCTTGTAATTTATCGTGGTTGGCGACCCTATACTGCTTGTCGTATTCTCGATTTGTAGCGTACCAAGTCTGTCTCCATGCTATCAGCTTAGCTTGTGTTTCTTCATTATAGTACCATTTCTTGTGGCGACTGAGACAGTAATCTTTGTTATCCACATACCATTTTTTATTTTGTTCTGATCTTACTTCTCTGTTTTCGTGGTATTTGTTGCTTGCATATGTCGGATTTTGCTTTCGCCACTCTATCATAACCTCGGGTCGAGCGATTCGATATTCAGCCCCCCGAATTCTATCACATTCAATGCAATGTCCATTGTGGGTATTTCGTTCACTCATATGACCATGCTTACACGGTTTGCCCGTAAAATATCTTGGAAGTTGTTGACTCTTAGCGGCTGCCCGGGATATAATATTCATATGCAATTCTCCATAAATATATTTATAGTGGATTTGCCAAAATAATTAAAACATAAGGAAATCAATATGTTAGTTGCGGTATCAGGGTCTCAATCGTCAGGAAAATCAACAATTCTCAGCAATCTGCGTGCAGCAGGTTATACAACAATAGACAGGAAGACATCGAGATCAATTCTCGCAGATTGGAACGTCACGCTCCAAGAAGTAAATAGTGACTTCGACCTCACGATTAAGTTCCAGCAGGAAATCATTAACCGCAAGTTTCAAGACGAGTTGGTAGCAAAGCAAAAGCCTGGTTTGTACTTCACAGAACGAACCTACGCTGATTTGTTCACGTATGCGCTCATCACTCTCGGCAAAGAGAACCAGTACTCAGATTGGCTGGACAAGTATTATGTCCAATGCATGCAGATGCAACAATCATACGACTTAGTGTATTATCTGAAGGCAGGACATTTCATTCCCGAACATGACGGAGTAAGAGGTTCAAGTGCTCACTACAGTCGAATGGTTGACTTAGTTATGCTGGACTTTACGCAGCAAATGACACACCAAAATGTACTATCAGTTGTAGATACACCAATCCTGGAACAGCGGATAGCCATGATAAAAACACATACCTCAGGATTAATAACACGCACAGAACGGAGACCATAATAATATGAGCAATGAAAAGAAAATCACCTACCGTTTGTTTAGACACAACGACTACAGCAGGCATATGCCTCACTTGGATTTCAAGTATGACGCTGAGTACTATCCAAACGATGCCGACCTGCCAGATCCGCAGATCGACCCATTTATTCCCGGATCGCTAATTCCAATCAATAAGGTTGGTGTTTCCGGTGTTGATTTGCCTGTGACGTTTATTCGTCGTGATGGTACAACAGAGCGTTTGCATGCACGTGTATCGCTGTATGGTTCACTCGACAACCCAAAAGCTAAGGGATTGAACCTCAGTCGTTTCCCGATTGTTATGCACGAAGCTATTGCTGACCATCTTTCCATAGAAGGTCTCAAGGCAGTGCTTGATGTTTTGCAGAAGAAGCAGAACTCTACCAGTGTGTATTGCAAGATGAAGTTCAAGTATCCTTGGACACAACAAGCATTGCGCACACGTAAAGAGCTTGGACCTTTCAAAGAAGGTACTGATCCAACACAACATCCAAACTTTTTTAAAGAAGTTGATGGTGCATATTTGAGTACCGAAAAGATGGAAGGGTACATTTTCTATGACTGCGTGCTAGAAGGCCAGAAGCATGGTGATGAGTACAAGTTCTACCTGACAGTTGACTACATCTATTCTTCTACTTGCCCATGCTCTTTCGAGCTTGCGCAGGATGCAATGACAAAGCGTGGTAAGGCGGCAAACGGCCACTCTCAACGCAGTATCGGTAAGATCACAGTCCAGTTTGATCCATCGAATCCTGTCTTTATTGAAGACATCGTTGAAATGGCACGCCATAAAGTTCCAACTGAAGTTGTGATCATTTGTAAGCGCCGTGACGAGCAGGCTTTTGCTGAATTGAACGGAAGCAACTTGCTGTTTACAGAAGATGCAATTCGCTTGTTCTACGAAGGTCTGGATGAACTGTTTGTAGAAGGCAAAGTGCTTGACTTCAGCATTGTCACGGATCACCTGGAAAGTCTGCATCCATGGAATGCAACGGCAATTACCTGTAAAGGTATTCCTGGAGGATTGCGATAATGAATCACATTCCTTTACCTGGGCTGACTTCGAGATGTACTAAAGATGAAGAGCTATATAATGCACGAGCAGTCCGCGCATATGCAATGCAGTTAGCAATGAGAATCCGTGACAACACCACTTCAGCTAGTGCGGTTGTTACGGTAGCCAAAGATATAGAAGATTACATCTTAAACGGCAAGAAAGAACAGCAGTAAACATAAAGAGCCAGAACCCCTGGCTCTTTTCTTTTGGACATAAATATAGGTATCTTTAAGGATTACCATATGAAACCAAAACTTACATCCGTGCTGTCCGAAGCTATTGCTGGCTACAAGAAACTCTCTAACCCTCAAGATGAGGCAACTGATGAGGTAGATCTTGACGTTCCTGCAGACGATGAAGTGGATCTTGACGCAGAAGGTGGCGATAATGAAGTTGATTTGGATCTTGATGGTGAAGACGATACTGGTATCATGGCGGATATCGGAGACGAAGCCGAAGCAGATCCTGACCGTCAAGGTCTAATTCGCACTGTACCTAAAGCTCATCTAATCTATAAGCGTGAACAAAACGACGGTACTTTCGAAGAGCTATGGATATACAACATTGGCGATATCAGGAATGATATGGCTACAAAGAAGGCTATTCTAGCCGGAACAGACATTCCTACCAACAGAACAAGATCGGAAGATGGAGAACAGGAGTGCTCCGTATGGTCGGTTGGCAATGCAGAACTCCTTTTAATCAAAGGGTTATCTAACTAATACCAGTTGTCATTTTGCACGAAAAGTAGTACTATATTCATATAATAACACATAAAGGAGAACCACCGTGGCAGGAGATATTGGAGCTGAGCTCAACACACAAACTATTGCAGATACTGACCTTCAGGCTGCAGTACCATCCAGGGAAGAAATCAAGGATGCAAGGCTTGAAGAATGGAAAGAATCTATCCAAAAAGAGTTGCAGCGTCTTGTAATGATGGCATCGCTGATCAGAAAGTCTATTGATACAGCTAAGACACAGGTCAAGAAAGACTACTACGGCAAGAAATTCAAGAAAGTCAATGCAGAAGTATTGCGCCTTGTTTCGTACTTGCAGTACATGCAGCAACTGGAAGCATCACAAAATCAACCTACCGAAGTGGCAGCACATGAAGATACACCAGCAACCGAAGCCGTCTAATCGCATTAAATGGCCTGAACTGTACTTCTCTGCAGAAGCAAACAGAGAACCATTTCAAGAAGTACTAATTACAACTGCCGAAAAAGAGTTTGTAAAACTCCACAAAGGTAACATTACGGTAGGCATTAAGGCAGATGTAAAGGATGACGATATACTTTGGTATGCACTAGATATGGTTGCCGATGCACTGGATAAACTAAACAGCAAAGATGGTGTTGTTTACTTTGAGTCCGAAGTGCATCAGCAAGCCGAATACCTCCATTAAGTTATCACAACTGTTTCCAGCTGCATTGAGAGATGCCATACAATCTCATAGACGTTTGGCACAATTCTCTGACGGTCCTGATCCATGTACGGCGTAGATAATGACTCAATTATTTGATGAATTACTGCTTGTCGTGCTGGATCAAACCAGAACATCTTCACCACATCAAACTTTTCGCGTTCCCACCTAGCTTTAAGACCAGCTATTCCCATTGGGTCTATACCAAATGTCATCACGTTTTGTGGCACATCTAGCTCATGTATAATGTAGTACACTTGTGAACGCTGCGCTTCTTGTCTTGCCTGAATAGCTTCAACTGGCTTGTTACCTAACCAATGATTCCAGCTTTTCCAGTCTTTGTATATAAGCTCAGGCCGAGCTGGGATGTCTGCTGGTAGGTCGTTGTCTCTGCAGTATGCTAGCCATTCCTGAAAACCACCTAGACGCAATGAGTGCACCCACAGAACAGCCTCGTTAAGATCACGCCACTTTGTTCCGATCTTTTCGTTGAATTTGTTATTGTTGCCAAGGAAGTCATTCCACGAAACCCACTCTTCGGTATACACACGATAGGGGAAACGAGGAACCACTTTAGGGTTGTTTCGATCATACCACTCCAAATATTTGCCACGTGATGGAATCATCTCGCCACGAACAAATTCACGGGCCTCCTCAAAAGGAAGGTATGTTGTATTCTTCTTACGCCCACCTTTTCTCGGGGGTTTTGGTGATGCTTCAGGTCCTAGAGGTTCAGCTGTTGTGTCTTCTTTGACTTCTTGTTTCTTCGTTTTTGCCATGTGCAATCTCCTTTCGGATATTTACACCATCAAAAATTGTGGTGACTTATTCGGGTACGCTCTATACCCCAATATAAATACACCTATAATCACACGGAGACTATAACTATATGGCTACACCAAAGCGTTCAACCACTAAAACAACAAAAACCAAAGTCGCGGCTGAACCAAAGAAGACCTCCGTGCCATTGATTATTGAACCACATCCTGTTGATTATCAAGGTTTCCCATTCATTACATTGATTCAGTATAGAAAGCATCCAATGCTAACTATCGTTGATAATGCCACAGAAGACCTCATTCAAGTATTTGCGCTGGATTTATGCGGGCCTGAGAGTGTTAATGAAGAACTGATCATCTCTGTTGCATCAGAGTGGTACTTGCATAACAGAAACAACTTCCCTGTATCATTCGAGTTCTCACGCAGAGGTATTGTATCCCATACATCCAAAATCTATCGCTCATTGAACGTAGAGTTTGTATCGAGAGTTATTGGTCCAGTGCCTAAGTATCCAATGAGCACTGTAAAGAGTGTGAAGCGCAGAAGGCGTAAACCTCTACCTCCAAATATTGAAATCCATGCGCTAAATCAGGAATGATTTAGCGTATACTTCACGAAGCAGGGATCCAGCAGGATAAGTGGATTCCAGTGGAGGTAATTCACCACCTGGTGCAGGTGGGGCGGCTGCTGGTTGTTGAGGAGCAGGTGCAGCACCAGGAACAAGCGCTCGTCCAGCATCTGTTAGTTCACCCATTTCATCTGCAATATTCTCTTCCGTTGCAATACGCATTCCTGCGTCAGTTAGGGATGCTTCACCAGCCGCAAAATTGATAATACCAAGCTTCATTAGCATATTGCGCGCTGCAATCAGATTTTGGCTGCCTGCCAAGGATTCGGCTGCAAGTTTTGGTGTGGCTGCAGCAAGAATAAGTGCAATCACTTGCTTTTGAGTTGCGGATGGGTGAATAGATGAAAGAATTCGCATATAATGTCCTGAAGTCGTTCGTATATTTATAGTCGGCCTTGACTAATCAGGTGCAATTGCAGAACAATTGTCATTGCATATGCTATGGCATGACTTTTGCGGAACGATGACTTATCATCGTTCGCTTGTCTGTACAATAATGGTCTAATCTTTTCTTTGTTGGCTAAGTAGTCGTCAAGCAATTGACGTTTGCCAGGACGTATCAAGGCTATAATATCCGCTAGTTCGATTACTGACTTTGGCTTAACTCTACTGATGATATTGTAGTGTTTGCTGATTTGGAACAGTTTGAACACGTTATCTTCGATTAGAAGCAGGTTCCAATCCGGTTCCTTCTTTGCTAATTCACGAACTTCTTCTTTGCTCTTAAAATAGTCCAGAACTGTAAGGTGAAGGAAGTCAATCTTGAAGTATCCAAGCACACTTGCTTCTTCGTATGGAATTGCAGCTAATCCTGTAGTCTGATCTACAGGAACTGTCTGAAAGTAAACGCCACATGGGTGTTTGAGCAGCTCCCCGTCCTTAACCATAGAAGCTGTAACAACCTGCTTAAATGTTTGTTGAGGACGGAATGTGCTCGGTAGGTCAATATCAATATCCATTTTTTTGAATTCAATGAGTATTATTATAAATATTATAGTATGTTGCCTGCAGGAGATTATACGACAATGGATCAAATTAAACAACTACAACCAGACAGTGTTGCATCACCAGCAACAAAGTCGGCTATTCGAGATTTCGTAGCAACTTGTTTAGCAGCTAAGCATAGTCGGTATCTTGTTTTAATTAGAAAACACAACCTTGAGTTATATGCTCGCTTGCTTACCTTGTATCCAGCTCAATCGCCAGCAGAATCATTATACCTTTATTTGCATAATTTATCCACCGCCCCACTATGTGCAGCATGTAATACCAAACGTGTTAAATTTGAAGCGTTTTCTAAAGGATATGGTAAGTATTGCAGTACTACATGCAGTGCAGTATCCCAACATCGAACAACGAAGCGACAACAAACGAATTTAAAAAAATATGGTCATACGAACGTGTTAGCATCTCCACACGGGTTAAGCAAACGAACAGTCACAATAAAAGAAAAATATGGAGTCGATCACTACACCAAAACTCAGGAATTCAGAAATAAGTTCACTGCTACAATGACTGAAAAATACGGAACACCGCATGCAATGCAATCTTCTGTGCTGGCACAAAAATACAAACAATCGATGCAAGTAGGATATGGAGTAAATCACCCATCACAGAGTAAAGAACTGTATGTAACTCGTAATAACGCGATGAAACAAAAATATGGAGTCCTGCATGCCATGCAAAACGGGGGGCTACGAGAGAAGCACAGGAGAACTCTGCAAGCAAACTATGGAGTCAGTAGTCCACTCCAAAGTCCTATTATACAGCATCGCATGAGACAAACAATGATTGAATTGTACGGCAAAGAATATACATCTCAAGTAGATTTCTTGTTCGATCGGATGAGGCAAACTAATATAGAAAAATACGGGGTTGAGTATCCTCAACAATCAGAGAATATACGAAGAAAAACGCGCACAAACATGGAAAGACTGAGGAAATGGATACCCGAGACGCTTCTAACAGATTTTGCATTATATTATAAACGTGTCTGGCAAGTAACCAATAAACAACCATTGGATTCTCTACCTTTATTCGAACATAGAGGTTTAGCCGGAATTGATGGGGCACACCACGTTGACCACAAAGTATCAATTAAGTACGGGTTCGAGAATAATATTCCTCCGTTTATTGTTGGCAATATTCACAACCTCGAGATGTTGCCGTGGAGGGATAATGTATATAAAAGCAGCCGATGTTCCATAGATCCGGAAATATTGTTTGATGTCATATTTGCCTCAACTATTAGTATGCAGCAGCCATGATAATCAGTATTGTGCCAGAAGGCCAAGCTGTAATCACACCTGTTGAAGTTGTGTAGTTAGCAATTGTGATAGTGGATGTTGTAGACGATGTCACTACTGTTTGCTGCAATAGGTTTACGTTTGTTGGGTTGAACACCTGAATAATAGCATTCCATCCGTTTGCAGCAGCAGGCATACCAATAATACCAGAGCTGGCAGCACCGCCTGAACCAATGTTGACGCGGAAAGTCAGCGAACCGTTATTACTTACAATAGATGGAGCTGTACCGAAACCAGTTGAAATTGTTGGAGCAGTAGCGGAAGCTAGCAATGTTCCTGCGCCTGCACCAGTTGCCATACGAACAGCAGGAACAGCAACACCAGTTGTACTGAATTGAGCAAGCTGTGTTGTAGCAATACCACCTGTGTACAACGTAATTGTATCGGCACTACCAACCGACAGACGACCATTGCCAGTTGCATAGTCGAGTACCGCTCCGTCGGTATACGTAGATGTATAAGCACCTTGGCTACATGTACCACCAACAAGTGTCAGACCCGTGCTTGCCAAGAAACCAGCAGAGACGGGCGTTGTGCTATTCAGAGGTGTGGTATTGAACGAAATAGCCGACTGAAAGTTTGTTCCAGAGAACGTGCTAGTTGCAACAAAGTCGATGGATGCGCAATACGCATACGCTGTGCCACTCCAACCCCATCCGTCAATAAAGCCAAATACGTCATTTGCAGCTGTAGGAGCTGCACCTCGAGTTTGAGCTTTCAGGCCGATTGATGCTGCACTTGAGTTATTTGTGCTATATCCAAGACCTGTAAAGTTATAGTTACCGGCAGATTCTGGAGTCAATGACAACACACCACCATTTACAACCAGCATATCACCTGTTGTAGTTGTTGGGAAAGTCGTTGTTCCAGTTGTCGTTAGTGTTGGTGGTACGTTTGTGCCAATTAATGTCTGACCGGCAGCATAGTTAATAGCAGTACCATCTAGATACAAGTTCCAGCGGTTTGTGCCAGCATTCTGCTGACCACGGAATGCCATGACGTTAGTTATAGTTTGGCCAGCTCCTTGTACCACGTTACCAGCATCAAAGGCTGCATATGTTGTGATGTTTGTGGTAGTTGCAGCATTAATAGTCATAGATGCAGCCTGGAACGCTACGGCCGACGGGATAGTGCCACCGATTGCGGCTGCACCCAGATTTAGACCGGCATACTCACCATACATTGCAGTAGGTGCGTTGGCATTATTGTGTGTTGTATAGGTAACATTACCATATTCAGTGGTGCCTGCAACAACTGGAGTAAACGATGGGCTAGTGTAATTGCCAATTAGTTGTGTTGTTGCAGCCCCGCCTGTTAGTGTAACTGTATTCAGCACACCTGTTATTGATGCGGAATTATTGGTGTTTGTGCCAGTGAGTTGGAGCTGGTAATTTCTTAGCGAGGTGCTTCCGTTCAGATTTAGCGAATTTGTCGTAAGCAGAGCATTTATTGTATCCAGCGAATATACAACGGACCAAGTTGGAGCTACACCCGCTGCCGCAGAAGGTGCAGACCAGAATTCTTTAACACCACCTACGTCAGACCAACGCTCTAACCAACAAATATCGAGCACGTCACGGCCTGCCCATATACCAGTAACAGGATCCACTGATACGTTATATGAGATACCAAGTTCGATATTGCCAGTAGTTGCTGCAATAGAATCGCCCCACTCACGAACCAGAGCACCGACAGGAGTTGTAGTGCGTAGTAGTCCGGAGAATTGTTGATTGATTGGTCCTAAAACCAACGTATCGGCAACGGCGAGTTGCTGCATATTTCCAGCATTTAAAATTAATGGTTGTCTATTTGCCATGGTTAAGTTATCCTAAATTACAACATAATTGGTTGTTGAGTCGACAATTTCATTGTCGTGGTGCTCAAAGCGATGCCCACAGGTGCAACATAGTGTCCAGCTACAGATGGAGCCACCAGTGTCAATTGCCCTGGCGTTTCACTTAGATAATAAACTGCACCTGTTGTTAGTGTTGCTGCACCTGTTACAGCTGTCCAGTTGGCTGAAGTGAAAGTACCAAACACTGTAATATTTCCTGTTGCACCTGTTGCAATACTCGAATCCGCAACAAAACCAATAACTAGTGATGACGCAAGTGTTGTTGCATTTGCCATATCAACGTGACCCGATGTAGATGCATATACTGGTTGTCCAGCAGTGATTGCACCTGCATTGCTATTGATAGCTTGGTATGCTCCAGGTAAACCAACACTTACAACGCTCCACGTAGATCCCAACGAATACAAGTTCAATTGACCCGTAGATGTGTTATACCACATCTGTCCAATCAATGGGTGGGTTGGTGGCGTAGTGTTCGCCCAATGTTCTGTCATGTGAAGTTGGCTAGTTTGTACAGCCTGACCCCACGGTTCGGTGTTGTTATACATTGCTGCTCCTCTGCCAACAAGCTGCAGAGAAGACAATGGATTTGGTGTGTTGTACTGAATGAAGCCAAAAGGAACAACTGGTATTGGGAATACCAAGAAACCATTACTGATGTACATTGTGCCATCAGGTGGTGAACCAACAGGAACAGTTCCGTTGACGGTGATAACTGTATGACCAGCTAGGTATGCTACACTGGAAATTAAGTAGATGCCGTTACCTGTGCCTGTGTTACCAACGATAACAAAAGTTTTGCCTGGTGCTAATGCTGGCAGTGCAGTAAAGTTGCCCAATATAGACCATGTTCCACTCACACCTGTTGTTACAGCTGTAATAGCTTGAGCGTATGTTCCAGAAACTAGCGAAGTCAAATTCGCTGTAGACACGGCTTGCGTTACAACGCTTGTGATACCTGCTGAGTATGTTGCAGAGAGTACGGTAAAATTCTGGTATGTATAGTAGCTGTTGTTCTTGATGACGATTGGGAAACCAGGCGTTAAAATAGTGCTGAAGTCGCCTGCAACTCTCCACGTGATGTCATATGTTGTTGCATTGATTTGCGTAATCGCTGTTGGTGCAACAAATTCTAGTTGTTGAGATGTAGGCGGTGTAACATTACCTGTTGCAGTAGCGCCGACAGGAATTGGATTGTTAATACCTGTTGTATTAACAGTAATGACAGTTACGGCGGTTGCAATTGTGCCTGCGATTGTTGCAGAGTTAGGTATTTGTTCTACCGCCGTAATGACAGTGTTACCGCCAACGAAAGCAGCAGACGAAACCGTGTATGTACCTGCAGCACCATTGTTCACTACATTAAAGTGTTGACCTGGAACAAAGAATGCTGTTTGGTTACCTGCAATTGTCCAAGTGCCAGCGCCAGGAACACCTGGCGATACGCCTGTAATGGCGTATGATGTATTTGACGATACTGCAGACAGTGTTCTATATGTTAGGTTAGCACCAGGAAAACTGTTGCCAGATACTGTAAATGTAGAGCTTGGATAGAACAAGTAATTACCGTTATATGCACCGCTGATAGTCCATGTGCTATTTCCGCCAGTTGTTGGAGATACGGCAATAATGGCAAATGCTAGAGATGCAAGTGGTGTTGTTGGATCAAGCGGTATGCGGGTATTGCCCGACACATCTAGCGAACTGCCAGCTGAACCAACCTTGTATGATCCAAGATATGGAGTAGATCCAACAATGCTGAACACCAACCCAGCTGTAAAGCGAGCAATGGAGTTTCCTGCAATAATAAGTGTTGCTTGGTTGCCACTGAAGTCAATGTCGAGTATTTGACGTGGTGTGGACTGCGCATTGTCGCCATTGCCTTCAAGCGCATACACTGTACCTAGGGTTGTACCGTTGGTTAACGTAAAAGTATAATCAGACATTCACTTTCCTTTATTTGGTTATGGTGAATTCGAGCATCGAATTCGGAGCAGGGAGCGCATTAAACATGATCATGTCGCTGAACGTATTTATATCGCCCAATTCCTTGTAAGATAAATCAACTACAGGGGCAAATGTGTCAACTTCAGGTGGCAAACCACCCAAACCTCTCAAGGTAGAGAACAGATTTACGTCGGTTATAACAATAGAAGAACCTACACCAGTTGTGTCGGAGTAGATGCTTAGTATTGCGTCTGTAGCATTTGTGCTAAACGTAAAGTTACGTTGAATTGATGGCATATTTTCAAACACCGTTGTGGCTCCATTAGTCAACGTCATCGTACCAGTTGCTGTGGTGCCCACTGGTACCGTACCAGTAACAACTATTGTGGTGCTACCAGCAACAAACGACCTAGATGCCACAGTGTAATTGCCGTTAGCTGCAGCAAAGCTATTAGTAGCCACGGTAAATGCGATACCAGGCTGGAAGTAGTTAGTTACGTCACCAACTACTGTGAATGAGCCGCTTGCACCTGTTACTACTGCTGTAATAGGATATGCTAAGAATGGTGCATTGAGTGCATCCATCAGTTTATCAAATGTAAATGGTGTTGTCACTACGTTAGCAACTGCTATAGTCGATACCGGCGAACCATCCACAGTTATGTGAGCTGAATAAGTTCCAACTGTCAATCCCGTATCACTTGCAATGTTGAGTGTTGTTGCTGGATATGTTACTTCATACTCAGCACGTTCGCTTGCCATTTGTTTGATGCCATTCAAATGCACATTCAGTGCATTGTGTTCAACAATGTACACAAATGGCATGAAATATGATTGAGGTTCTAGTGTTCCACCAGTAGTTGCTCCGCCAGGAATTGTGCCGGTTACAGTAAATGTTGCTGTGGTACTATTAATGGAAGCAACTTTAATAGAAAATCCTGTTCCTATTCCGCTTAGTGGTGATGACAAGATATCGCCAACAGCATATCCAAAACCACCACTTCCAAGCACCACACTTGTAACCGCACCGCCCGCAACTGTAATTGTAGCAGTCGCTAATGCACCAGCCCCACCATATAGCTGGACGTTAGAGTATGTACCGTTAGCATAACCACTACCTGGCACGAGTGTACCAAATGTCAAAATGTTTTCGTATGACGATGACAAAATAGTATATGTGCCGTTCCCTGCACCACTACCCGCAACTACAATTGTTGCTCCTGGATTAAGTTGCTCCATGTAGTTGCCTAGCGCAACAGTAAACGTACCGTTAAGGCCTGTTACAACGCCGGTAATAGTGTGCTGCAGGTGTTGCACAATATAGCGTGCATTGCGCAGATACAATTGGTACATATCTGCGTCGAAGAAGTTCATTGCCTGATCGAGCGTAATCGTTGGATAGGATGGTAAGTCAACGGACAATTCGCGCAAGCGCGAGACAATATTAGTTGGATTGGCATTTACAGTAACATTCGTATCCGATAGAGGAATGGATACAAAACCAGGTATAGTAACAGATGGTGTTGTTCCACCTGTGTTATTCAGCGTTAGCACACCCGTTGAGATATTAAATGAGCCAGATGTTAGTACACCATCGCCTGGTGCAGCAGCAATTGCGGCATCCACATATCCCTTTGTTGCAGCATCCGTAGAGAATGTTGGAGAACCTACGTTGTTGAGAATTGTTCCACCTGCGTTGAACCCAACGCCAGGGCTTAGTACCAGGTTTCCACCCGTAATACCAAGTCCGCCAACACTAATAGTCAAAGTACCCGTTAGTGTTCCACCAGTCTTTGGTAGATATAACGTAGACAGACTATCAACATATCCTTTAGTTGCAGCATCTGATGCAATAACAGGTGTGCCGATGTTGTTAACGACCGAACCACCACCGTTAATGGTAACACCTGCGCCAACTGTTAGTGATCCGCCAGTGATGTTAATACCACCTCCGGTAATCAGCAATGTGCCAGTCATCGTATCACCAACTTTAGCAACAAAGTCTGCGGAAGCAAGTGCTATCAGTGATGTAATTTGCGTATCTACATAGTTTTTATTTGCAGCGTCTGTAAGATTTACAGGAGTATTAGGCAGTGTAATGTGTGTAGTGCCTGTCATGACCAAATTGCCAGACAGCGAACCACCAGTCAAAGGAAGATACAAACTATTTGCTTGGCCCAGGGACAAAGCATCCGTAGCTAAAGTGGCGGTTCCAAGATTTATGATCTTATGGCCGTTTACGTTAAGATCTGTGGTGAGTGCACCATTGAGCACAACAGCATTCCAAACATTTGGACCCGTTGCATTAGTTTTGAGACGAAGTTCGCTGGTATCGTTTTTGAACCACAGTTGACCTTGGATTGCGTATGCTGGTTCTACTGGACCTGCAAAATGCTCCAACATATGAACAAAGTCACGCTGAAATGGTTCACCATAGTCGGCATGGCCTTTACCGAGCAAAATTAGTGATGTATTTGCCGAGACAGCTGTTGGATACAGAGGCGTAGATTGCTCAGGTGAAGCAGGTCCGTTCGCCGTGTATGGTTTGATTGTAAACGGAGCTTTCGCTGGGTCCGTAAAATATATTGTATAATCCATTAGATGTCCTCAATGCGCATAAACAATATTTATGCAAATGCCATGTTATATAATTGGGCCCAAGCGTGTGCCCGTAAGAGCCCAAGTAATATATCCATTTCCTACCACTGCATTACCTGCAATGCCTGGTGCAGGGAAAGCTGGTGGGCCATATACTGTCATAGAACCACCACCTCCAGCGCCAAGGCTGCCACCAGCACCGCCAAGCGTAATACCCGAATAACCGCCAGCTCCACCCGTTGTTGCTGTACCGGGTGCACCAGCTGCATATACGTTAGCATAAGCTGGACCTCCCGTACCTGGTGGTTCTCCAGCACCACCGCCACCACCCGATGCACCGATTGTGCCATAGAAAGAAATCAAAGCTGCCTGGCCACCGCCTCCACCGCCTGCAATGACGCCGTTGTTTGTAATAGTTATTGGATACTGAACATGCAAAGCACTACTGCCACTGGTAGGTGCAGTGTAATCCCAGTTAAACTGCGAGTGTCCACCATTACCACCATAACCAGTAATGGTGCCACTATTGGCGAGAGTCAGAACTGAAGCTAATGGAAATGGACCACCTGTATCTAATGCGTATGGTAGATTTCCTGTTCCGGCAGCTCCAAAGGTGCCGCCGCCAAATACATACACACCACCGTTGATAGTTAAATTCATGTGCAGGGGAGTAAGTCCATCCCATCCTGCGGTTATAGCAGCGCTGCGCATGTTATAACCTGGAGTATTGGCTGATAGTGTCACATTTAATGTATATGTGAGTGGCTGGCCTACCACAAACGTCAATGCACTTAGCAATGCATTAAAATCATTGTGGCTTACTGGATTGCCCGTTGACATATGCATTGCTGCTAGTGTCGTTAATGCCACGTTGCTTAGGTTAAATGTATTCATCTGCAAGATTGCAGCTTGAAAAGCATTAAAGTCCGATGCATTTATTGCATGCCCAGTAGTAACAGTTGGCAATGCTGACATGGCATATACAGCGCCTATGATTGCATTTGTCTGCAGGTTGCCCGTAATAATGAACGTAAAACCCGAGCTACGTATTGTTACAGGTACAGAGCTGAATAAACCACCCGATGCAGACGTAAAAACAACTGTGGCCGATATAGCCGATGCGTATATTGGTGTGGGTACAGTTATTGTAATGGTTGACAGGTTAGTTGATGGCGAATATACAGCAGATGTTACTGTATATGTACCGTTCAAAGCTGTAACAGGAGTTCCAATAATTTGCATGTAGAACGGCCCACGTCGAGTAAACTCGGCTTGGAGGTTCGTTGCCAATGACTGGTAATTAGCAGCTGAACTTGGCTGACCAGCTGATACAGGCGATGGTAGTGGCATGCTCTATCCTATTAAGCGTATACTGCTGGGAATACTTGTTTCCAGTTAACACCTGGAGCAGAGTTAATGTAGATAACACCCGCTACAACTGCAATATCACCAGCCTTACCTGAACCAGCAATGCTTGCATAGAGTGTTGGGGCATTTGTATCCACATACGTTTTGTTTGTTGCATCTCCAGCAGCAGTTGGTGCAGCTACGTTATTAATCTGGTGAGAGTTCATATTCACCGTAGCATTCATGGTCAACGTGCCGGTCATTGTTCCACCAGCTAATGGCACATATGTTGCTGCATTAAATGCAGTCATGCTAGCTTCAGTGGTATCAACATACGTTTTGTTTGTTGCGTCTCCACCAGCTGACGGGGCTCCAACGTTGTTGATTACGTTAGAGTTCATGTTTAGAGCTGCATTAATCTGCAATGCACCTACTAATGTACCGCCGTTAATGTGAAGGAAGGACGAATCAGCATACGATTTATTGACGGCATCGCCTAAGTTTGTAGGTGTTGCCACGTTGACTACTTTGTAAGTATTGCCAAGATCAATATTTGCACTAGCCACTGTAGCTGTGCCGTTCAATGATGGACCAAGAATATTTTGCCATGCTGTACCAGACCACATAGATACACGGCCAGTTGACGTATCCAGCCACATTCCACCTTTTTGGGGTGTAGCGACAGCTGGTGATTGCACATCAACAACTACGGGTGCTGTCCACTGTGATGCGTATGCATCATATATTTTCAATTCCTGCGATGGAACAGATGTAGGAATGCCATTTGTTGGACCGGTATCGTAGTGACGGATTAGCCACGTATTAGCTTCTTGTGCATATGCAGAGTCGTAACGGTACAGTGTGGCTGTTGTGGGATCAATGTAGTAGTCACCAATAATAGGTGTCAGTGGTACTGTGGCTGTGATATGAATAAATCCTGTGCCAGCAACAAGACTCCATCCTTTGGTAACGGTATTGTACACGTACCAACCGTGGTCACCATATACAAACGAAAATCCTGCACCACCCGGAAGAGTTGCAGTCAGTATATCACCAAGTCGGTAGCCAGTACCGTAACTTGTGATAGTTACAGTTGTTACAGCATTACCTGCAATTACAATAGTTGCAATAGCACCAACACCAGAACCACCAAGAAGTGGTGTATTTGTGTATGTGCCGTTGGTATACGAAGAACCACCGGATAACGTACCTACTACACGCGTGCTATCCCAAAAGTGATAAACTGTTCTGTGCCATAGTTGGCCACCAACAGGATTATGTGGTGGAGTTGAACCGGCAAAACTTTCTGCAAGGCGAAGCAAGTCTTCGTCTACAGATTCACCCCATTCCAAAGCACCACGTCCATATAGTCGAAGCGTTGTCGAAGCTTGGGAACCGCCAGGGCCGTCAAAACCGCCTGGTTGAATGGTAAAACCTGGTTTTAAAGGATCGGTGTAACTGATATTATAAGCTGCCATGTGTGTAACCCAAATAAGAAGAGTGGTGTTTCTTATTTATGGCAGCTTATATCTTACTGAGGGTGTTTAGATCCCAAGTTCCTGAACTAAAATTTTGATTGTTTCCACTTCTTTTGTGTGGTCTTTCAACTTGGTTATCCACCGTTCGGGCTGAATTAGCGTTTCCAGAATGATTCGTTGTTCAGAAGTGGTGTTATTTGCGAACATCAGTTTGAACTTTTTGCTAAGCAGCAATAACCACGGTGACAATTTGCGAGTTCGCAGCAACTGGATTATATCTGGAGCTTGCAACTGGTCAAAGATGTTCGAAACATCCACGTGCAATCTTTCGGCGTGTGTCAACAACGTGTCCACTGAAATATTGACCTGTTCAAGTGGCGACGTCTTGTGGTCCAAGAACTCAAGGTACATTGAATACACTTCATCTTGCATCCACATCGTAGGTGAGAAGTCTTTTTCTACCATTAGCCATATGAACTTTTCAGGCAGTGGCATATCCACCGACTTAGCAAAGTTGGTGAAATTGATGAAGGTGCGGAAGTATTTGGACGTGGTGAATGCTCCTGCTGGCGGCGGCATTCGTTTCTTGTTCCTCATCCATAGTTGATAATAGTGGAGCGCAGCTTGACCCGTTGGAGATCTTAATTCCTCCTCGCGTTTCATAGCTGTACACTTATGCTCAAGGTATCTGCTTTCGATCACAAATACCTTGTGGCAATACCGGCATACGAAGTTACTTTCCGTATATGTTGTACGACGAGAAAAATTCATAAATTTGTTTGTGCTCTTGGGGTGTCCCACTATTTTTGATTGTGTTTGCGCGCTTACTAATAACAATCACATTATCCTTGGTATACCCCTGAGATGAGTCTATACGATCTAATGTTGGTGAATTATCACTCGATTGCCCAATACCTCGTTGTAACGGAATACCTAAAACTGGACACGCATCAGGGATTTTGATATCTTCGATAGTTAACGAAAATTCTAGTCCTTTAGCTTTTGCTCTACTCTTAGCATTGTGTAACATCTGATACATAACACACTCGACTGTACTTTTCTTACTGTCATATGCAATTTTTTGTTGCTCTAAAATTCTATCTTTCTTATCATGATATCGCTCTCTATCCTGCATTCGTCGGAGTTCAATATTTGCAGTACGACCCTGCTGCTGTGCAGCACGGGTGCAAATTTTGCATGTTACCGACAACCCATCAAGTTGGGATTTGTTTTTGTAAAACAATGTTATGGGAAGACTGCGTTCTCCTTGGTGGTTTTTGCAACTACATAGTTTATATTCCATCTTGTTCTCCATAAATATTTACGCGAAATATTTATAGTAACTGAGCGCGAACGCATCAAAACTCCAATAGCTTGTTGTTGGACTTCTCGGCAGTTGCATTAACTGGTGTTTTAGTGCTCGTTATCTTCAATTCTTTTTTAAGTTTTGTCAAGTCATCAGCTTGGAGACCTAGGTCAACACCCATGTCATACACATCATCAGGCTTCAAAATATCGAGAGCTTCCTTTGCATCTTCTGTGCTATACTCGAAATAATCCATTACTACTTTGGTTGCAACCGGCATCGACATTGTGCCTCTAGTAGCTGTTTTATTCCACACGTACTTTTGTGATTTACCGGAGTTGCATATAACTAACAAGTACCACAATAATTCTTTGTGCTGTTGCAAGGAGAACGTGAAACTATTCATCAGTTCATTGATAAAATACACCTGTCTGGCATCGTTTGTTCCTGACATCCACCTCGCAACCAAAAATGGCACAAATGCCTTTTGTTCTTCTTCGGTTAGGTTACGAAAGAAGTTAACATTTTTGGCATTCGCTGCATTCAGCACACGAAATATGTCAAGTTTAGGAGTTGCCATTGTCGACTACATTGAATTTGCGGTTACAAAACTTGCAGAGCACCACATCACCATTTATTGCAAGATGTGTATATGGATGCACACATTCACGAACCATGTCGTGGCGAAGAGCGGAGATTTCGTCGATGATTGGTGTCTTCTCGGCCATCAAGTCAAGAATCTTTTCTTCGATAGGCTTCAACTTTGCAAGCAAAGTTACCATATTGTTCATCTTACGATCCCAAGCTACCTTCTCGCTGCGGGTTGCATTGTCGGCAATGGATTCGAATAAACGACGTGTGCGTGTTTGTTCGGCGGTTTCGCCTTCGGGTTTCTTTCTGCGTGCCATGATTTTTCCTTATAGTTATATTTGTGCCAACCTGATGAAACAGGCTGCTGCGTTGATTTCTGGGTCTGCTACAATTGAGTTCTTATACAAATGTTCAGCAATAACCAGAATTGATTCTTCCCACTTGCCACCATCTTGAAACTTTGGTGCACGAGCGACATGTTCGTATAGGAAACGGTACATATTTTCCCACTCGTCTGGTGAAACAGACGTACATACCAACTTACGAGCATCTAGCCACTTGTCGCGTTCAATAAACTCAAGTAGCTTAAACTTGTAATCGCTTGCAGATCCTTCTAGTACCGGTGGCTGCAGCTTACCGTCGATGGAATTCTGCTGCAACATATTAACAATCTTGCGGATGTCTGGATATCCATGAGCAATGTACTTGTCCAGTAAGTTCAAGTCAAACTCAACGTGTTCGGACGCAAGAATGCTGATGAGATATTCAGCAATATCATTGTAATCTGCAGACTTAAAGTGGAATTCTTGACAACGAGAACGGATGGGTGCAATAATTTTGTTGACGTGGTTGCATGTCAGAATAAACCGTACGTGGTTACTTACCTCTTCCATGAAACTCTTCAAAGCTGCTTGAGCTGCAGGAGTAAGCTGATCAGCTTCTTCCAAATGGATGATCTTAAACGACCCCATTGCCATCGACATTGCAAAGTTCTTGATAGTGTCGCGGAATGTGTCAATACCACGTTCATCGGAGGCATTGATAGTTTTCACGTCATGCTTGTCGACGTGCATCTCACGAATTAGGATCTGTGCCAAAGTTGTTTTGCCTGCACCTTGAATACCGGAAAGCAGCAGGTGTGGAATTGATTTGTCAGCTATGAAGCGGGTGATTGATGCTTTGTGCTGCTTATCGTGGAAGACGTAATCGCCTATTGTTTGTGGACGATACTTTTCTGTCCAGAGAGCATGTTTTTTATTGTGCATTGTTATAGTTCTCCTCAATATATGATACTATACTACATATTGAGGAGAAATCAACAATCAAACGTAAATTCCATATCCGTGCTTTTGCAGGATGTCTTCGATTGCACGAAGTTCCCACTGCTCGTCTCTGGTGAGACCATCACCCAAATTCATTTTATTTTTCAGGTAATTGTAATGTTGCAGCAGTTCATGGATTTTGTTCTCGCTAGCAGCACCATTCCACAATCCTGCATAAGGACGTGGGCGAGCATTTTTCATGTCAGGCACGTTCAAGTTAGAAGGTGGTGTAGGTTCAGCAACGGATACTGGTGTGAATTCTGCAACTGGTTCAACAGTTGGTTCAACGGTTGGTGCAACAACCTCTTCCACAACTGGCGCTTCAGAAGGAGCTTCAACTACTGGCTCCACTTCTGGCTCTACCACTTCAACAGGATCAGCTATATTTGAGTCTTCTGCCTGTTGAGCTTCTTCCCAATGTGCAGCATCTACCTCTGAATAAGGTGGTGTAGTGTCAACAGGCTCAACTACTTCTGGTGCTTGGTCTGCAACAGGTGCAGGCTCAGGCGTAGGCTCTGGTTCTGGTGCAGGTTCTGGTGCAGGTTCTGGTTCAGGTTCTGGTTCTGGTGCAGGTTCTGGTGCAGGTTCTGGTTCAGGTTCTGGTTCTGGCACAGGCTCCGTTTTGGGAGGTTCAGGAGGTAGGTCATCGGATGGTTTCTCTGCTTCCAGTTTTGCCTTTGCCTCTTGTTTCTGCTTAATTGCAATATTAACAGCAAGTGTTAAAGCCACAGCCATTGGGTCGAATGCAAAAATAATCAAGAAGATTAAGTACTTGGTTGCATCATCAGAATCCATACCAAAGGCTTTTGCGATGTACACAATTGGACCTGTGTGAGCCTCAGTTTTAATCAGATCCTGCTTGTACGTCAACAAATCAGCATCTAGTTGCCTCAAGCGAGTGGTAACTTGAATTTGCTCGTCTTTGTACTGTTTAGCGAGACGATCGTGAGCTCGTGTTGTTTGTCCAAGTGCTCGAGTGGCTTTGTCGTCAACAGTACCATCAGCACCTTGAATGGTGTGAATGGAAGGGCCTTTATCTGCAAGCAAGTCGTCGATTTGTTGTTTGCGGGCGAGGATACGTGTCTTTTCCTCTTCCAGCAATTTCACCTGTTCCTGCTTCTGTTTAACAGGTAAAATGTCCGCTTGATAACCAGAAGACAAGTAGCCAAAATGGCCAAGACCAGTTAACAACATCAGTGTTAGCACACCCATGACAAGGTACAGTTTCAGTGCAATGTGAGTCGTATTCCAATATCTGTAGAGGAAAGAAGACGCAATTAACTTGCCGTATTCCAGAGCACAGCCCATTGCAATAACTGACCAGAAAATTCCACTGAAGGTTGAAGCCAACCCCCACACGCTGAAAAATCCCGATACTGTTGCAAGTAGGAAGGCTCCAAGAGCTACTAAGAAAATAAACATATTTTTAACCTATGGATGGAGAGTTATTCTGGTTTGGTGTAGACAATAACGTCATCTTCTTTGATGAACGTGAATTGTTCGCCATTGTGTTTGAAGTCTTCAAACACACTTTCGTCGTGAAAGTATACGGTTGAACCAGCGAGGTCTGCCTCACACTTTGCACTAATTGACACTACTTCTGCACTTGGTGTATCGGTGCCAAGATTGCCAATGACCATTAGACCTGATGCGCTTGTGGTGACTTTTGGTTTGGAACGCTTAACGATGATAGTTTTGTTAACAGGTACCAACTCACTCGTTTCGCTATCACGAACCACAGCTGCCTGCGATTCGTCAGACTTCCAGTATAGCTCACCATCGAACTTAGATGCGGCGGTCCAACGCAAAGCTGGCAATAACATCTGCATTCCTGGCTTAACAGATTCGCATTCTGGACCAACGTCAATCACATTCACCCATCTTGGAGATTTTGCGCTATCATCAACGCTTGCATTCAGCATGATTCCAGATTCGGTGGTTCCTTTTTCAAATTCACCCTTAATATTAACCTTGTCGACGAAACGAAAGATAATGGAGTTCTTGATAGCTTTGAGTTTCATGGTATTCCTTATATTATGGTTATAGTTGTTGCTTAAACACCCGGAGGCGTCATCAGACGAATCTTGCTCGAAACAGGTACATCATCACCAGTTTCATTAGTGTCTTCATCCTGTAGTTCTTCTAATTCTTCAACCTCTGCAGGTGCAGGAGTCGTCAACATGAAATCATACCCAACCGGTCTTTCAATTTCAACAGTTTCTTGAGGAGCAACTTCACTATCTCCAGCAGATACTTGTGCAGTAGTAACAGAGACATTCTCTGTCATCTTGCGCAGACGACGCTTGAATTTCTGATCAATGAAATCCTCGCGGGCAACTACATTTGTAGTTTTTGGTGCCGAAGCAATCTGTTCTTTAATTTTTAGCAAGTCGAAATCAACGATTTCTCCCCTTGCACTTTTACCCTTAACCATGGACCCATTCTCCTATTATTCATGCAAAAAATCATTTATGTCTAGGTCATACGCATAGCTATCAACATCATGGACACCAAGCACGTATAACACGTAAGACGACACACTACTACCGCGACCAACACCCCATACTACACCATTGGAAGTTAGTGTATTTATGATGTAAATTATAGTCCGCAAAACGGCTGTCAACCCTCGTTGTTGGTACATAATGATTTCTTGGGATAAGCGGATATCGCGCCCTTGCACTTCACTAGTTGGCATATTCTGCACAAGCATGTCGTGTTTATCCAGTAAATATGCGGTTATATCTAGGTGTTTGTATTGATCAGGAATCGTCCACTCGAACTGTATTGGGTTGCATGTTTCTTTTACATGCAGCTCCTGGTCCTTCGGGGCAACGCGGTTATAATCTATGACTGTATCAGTTACGTAATCAACGTACTGAACATTGTAACGACGAACGAGATCCAGTAGGTGATGGGGATTAAATGATGAATCTCCATCGAACCATACTGTGCGATCTTTGAGTTGTGTACTAAGCAAACGCGCTTCGATATTGTCCATTGGTTGTATCAATATTTGGTGTCTTCACCGGAATCTGCTCGCTTCCACTAGCAAGTGGAACTCCTGCTGGAGGAGGAGCTGGTGCAAAACTTGGTGCAGTTGCTCCTGCTGGATTCCCCATACCACCTGGTGCTAGTACGGTAGGTCCAGCTGGTGTTGCATATGTTGGTGCAGGTGGGGCATACATTACAGGTGCTGGTTGAGCAGGAGCTGCTGGTGCTTGATCGTTTATATCGTCAATCTTTTCGCGAATGCGTTTCCATTGTGTGGCGGTAGGAATCCAGTTTTCATCCTGCATTTCTTCCACGCCCTGCAACCACATTTTGAATTCTTTGATTGTTAGCTTCTTCTTTTCTGTTGACATGACAATGTTCCTCCGGTGTTTAATGGTATTTAGAGGTTTTTAAACCACTTTAACCTATCAAATCACCTGCAATATTGTTTTTCAGGTACTTATTGTACGAATCGCCAGAAGAGACATTAACCCAGGTGTCAGGTCCGATTGGGTGACACAACATTTGGTGTTTGTTAAGGGAAGGTCCAACATTCTTGTATTCTACGAAGTAGTTGGTGGCAATGATCTGTGCAGGTTCTGGTTGTGCTCGCTTTGGACCATAAATCAATGCAGTGAATTCTCTGCCTGCAGTTTCCGATAGCTCCACTACGTCAATTTGTGACGTTTCGGTGTCATATACCAAAATATTCCAATTTGCGGGGAGCACAAATTCAAAGCCGTTGACTTGAATTTGGATGGATGGGCAGATAACTTCCTCCAGCATGTGGATTGGTGCTAGACCAAAGTCCATCATTGCAAGATCTAGTACCCACATATACTCTGCTACTGTGGGTCCGTGAATGTTGTCCAAAATTATTGGATGTGAGTAATCGTCGAATATTAACATGATTGTATTATACCTAGTTTAGATGTCTTTGAGCACATCGTTTTTGTTATAGTTGACTTTGTGTTTCTTGTACGGATACTTTGCCTCATCGTAGTAATTGGTACGAGTTTTGAGGTGTTTCTTGCTGTATTTCAAATCACCACAAATGTCTGTGATTGATACAGTATCTTTGTCGTCAGCCTTTCGCAAACTTCTACCAATACCTTGGATAGTACGAATGAAGCTCTTGCCCATATCCACTAGCACCAAGTTAAAGATTCGATCAATACTGATACCAGTACCTACAATGTGCACCGTACCAATAACGACGAGATTGTCGTTGTCTTTGAATAAATCGTACACTTCTTGACGCTTAGATGCTTTCTTCATGTCTTGACCATTGACAAATATGGCACCTGGAATGCGAGCTGCTATTTGTCGACCGTACGGAATATTGTCAACCAAGCACAAGACATTACCTTTCTTCTGATCGCCTTTAATTCGCAATACGTCAGCAATCCAATCAATTCGGTCCTTCTTCCTGTAAAGATACGACTTCTCGGATGAATAGTCGGGGAAGTAGCCATCTTTAAATTGAATGTATGTTGGTGGTTTACCGACGGATACCTCTTCGCAGAACTCGTGATATTGCTTGGTTAGATCTTCTTCGAGCTGTATGATATCAATGTTTGGTCTTGCTAATACACCCTCTTCAATCAGTTCGGATGCTGGTATTTCGTAACGAACAGGTCCAATGGCAACGTGCACTGTCAATAAATCGGATGGTTCTTTTGGTAATGTTCCCGTAAAGCCAAAACGATGAGGAATATTGAAGGCATGGTCAGTCAAGATAGACTGCAACGATTTAGCCTTAGCTCCATGGCATTCGTCGACAATAACCATCTGGAATAGCTCAACTACTTTTGGATTATGTTGCAGAGCTTGCCACGTACTTACAATGTGTTGGTGTTCTAGTGTTTTTGCGTTACCGCTATATTCACCAGTATCCAACTCACAGTTGATGTACTGCTTCTTGGTTTGAGCAATCAAGCCTTGGTCAGGAACAATAGTCAGCGTCTTGATTCCACATTCGCCGTACACCATACACAATGCTGCGCAAGTAATCGTTTTTCCAGCACCTGTACCAGCTACAACGATGCCATTGCCATGTTCGATAAGTGCGTTCAGGGCTGACACTTGGTAATGTCTTAGCTCGATTGGCTTCAGTTTTTCCCAGTGGATGATGTGCAGTAGAGACGTGCTATCGACAAAACGTGGCGATGCTACCGCCGTCTTTCTCAAGTCTTCCAGCTCAAACTTATAGCCAAACTGCATCAACATCGGCAGGATTTCTTCAAGCAAGTACACAAAAGTCTTGCCGTTCTTCTGTACGAAGTTGATTTTGCCGTCCCACCTACCTAGTTTGTACAGTGGAGAGAAAAAGTAGTTAGGAGAAAATACTCCGTATTTTCTGCGTACTACCTCCAAGTGACTTTCATGTAGACCAACTAAAACGCACGATACCTCATCGAGGATACGCACTTTGCAAATTTTTTGACTCATTTGTTATTATTCTTTATCAATTTATAAATAGTATATATGATGAATAGTCGGGAGGGCAACAACGATGAAAAATACATATTATAATCCACACGATGCAGGAGTGTACATTATTACAAATAACACTACAGGTTCTTTTTATGTTGGGTCATCGCTTAATATTCAGCATAGATGGTGGAACCATCGATCGAAAAATAATTCTGGGTGTACCCGACTATCTGCCGCAATTAAAAAATACGGTAAAAATAATTTTACTATTCAGCGCATTTTTTGCTTGCTGCCTCAAGTAGGTGCCTCAAAAGACATAACACAAAAACAACTTTGGCAGTATGAACAATATTTTATTGATAGTCTTCAGCCATTTGGCGACAGAGGATATAACGTCCTCTCGTCAACAGAAAAAGGTTTATGTGTGTATGCCACACAAACTGATTTTCTGCACGTGAGAAGAAGAGCTGTAGATATGTTTTCACTCCAAGGCGAATTTATTAAAACTTTTGACACAGTTCAAAGTGCGGCAAAGGCAATTGCCATATTCGAGTCGTCTATTGTGGATTGTTGTCAAGGTCGCAAAAAATCAGCTGGAGATTTTATGTGGTGTTATCACGGCATGGGTACTCCAACACCATACACATCTAACCTAGCAAGAAATATTGCACAGTATGATACACAAGGCAAATTAATCGCTGTATGGCCATCTATAACGTCTGCAGCAGAAACTCTATTTCCCTCCGAAAAAGTGGGTACAGTAAAAAGCAATATAGTTGACTGCTGCAAGCGAAATTTAGCACAAACGAAACTATACACAGCGCGCAAATTTGTTTGGAGATATCTCTAATGACACTTTATTATTAAATTTCAGCATTTTGCATCTCCGCAATTTTCAGTGCTGTCCAATCTCTTAATGCGAATCCCCGTTTATCCCACGCATCACAGATTGCAGTATACTTGTCTCTGAGTTCTTCCAGTTCTAGATATAGCTGGTAGTAACCCATGTATTCCGGTTCATTGTCGATGTATTTTTCTTTGCCCCGATCGCCTATGTCTCGCGAGTACGATTCGGTATATCTCTTATACAGCTTTCCACGACAAGCTTCAACTTGTGCATTCATATATTTTAGCAGTTTGTCGAGTTCTGCTTTCTTCATGCTGTAGAATACAGGCCAAGCTGTTTGTTCTTTCAGTGCTTCTGCTCCTGACTTACCTTTGATTGACAATCTGCCGATTGCAAGTGCAATGTCGGCTTCGTAATACATGATGATATCAGGCAAACGCGCTTTAACTTCGTCCCAACTGCCTTTGAGTTGAGAAAGTTCATTCATACTCATTAGTGTTTTGTCCCTTTTGACTGATGCTGGAAAACCAGCATTTGGGTTATCTGATCTTGTGTCAGTTTTGATGCATCAAATGTTGTCTTATCCACAAACGCCGGTTCACTTGCTGGTTCTGGTACACTTTCGCCTGCCTCTTCCAGCAATTGATCAATCATCGTCTGCAGGAACTGCTTGATAACTTCCTTCGACGAGAATGCATGCTTAATAGGCAAGTTTATGCGAAAGAAGCGAGCGATCTTATCGCCTTGGTCTGTTGTAAGCTCACCAGGTGTCAACAATTCAACCCAACGAGGCACTTTAGTACCTTTGGCGTGAGCTATCGTGCAAGTTACAGATAATGCAGTTTCAGACAACTCTGCTGAATCCCACTCAGCATTATCCGGTGTAGCATCAAATAGTTCAAGCAGTGCATCAAGCACTGTCGGTTTAAGCATGTCGAAAATGACATTGGTCAGTGCTTGATGCAAGCGGTCTCGCTCACGAAATGTGACAAGGAGTTGTGTCAATTGTTCGTTATTTTCGCTCATTCCACACCATATCCTGTATTTGAAGCATGAGTTCTGCAGCAAACTTTATGTCAGGACGCTTAGGAAGAAGCGTCTTTGCATACAGATCTTCTCTTACCTGCTTGTCTAAATCTTCGGCGTACTTGATCAGTTCGTCGTATGTCCAAGCACCATTGCGAATTGCAAGCAGTTCTTCTGCATCAGGACGACGAACTAAGATTGTCCCAGTCTGCAAAGCTTCTGCACCTGTACGAAGCAAACGAACAAGATGCATTGCATGCTTGGTGTCGTAGCCATGCTGTTCTTCCAAAGCACTGCGTTTTTCATTGCGGTTCTTTTTCCAAGTCCAGTAGTTTGTGTGCATATCTTTTGCAGCTTCGTACACGTTACGGTTGAACTTCATGATGAACAATGGCGTACCCAAGTCATGGCTGTCGCCTTCGTAATCAAGGTTCAATTTACCGATCTTGTCGAACGGGCTGTAACCTTCAACTGCGTACACACCAAACGTATCACCACTGAATGGAACGAGGCGATGGTTAGTGTCATAGTCACGCAACAGTACTTTGAACGTCTTTGCACCAGTGAAGTTATGCACCAATGTCACAAAGTCAACTTGCTGAGGTGCTTCAACAGGCTGTGGGTTGTTGATCCATTTGTTGTGGCCTTTGATACGCTTTAGTTGCGACAATGCATATCCGCTATATGTGAATGCAATCTTCGAGCTCAGTAACTTGTGGGCATTTGCACGAAGCAATTCGTATGCAGGTGTTGAAAACACCACATCTTTTTCGTCCACAAACAAAGTTTCAACTATGTTTGGGTTGCCATCCACAACGAGCTTCATGAATTGAGCCAGTTCGTAGAACTTTGTGTCTTCTTCGGAAGTGTCGCTCACTTCTTCTATACGGTAAAATGGCGTACGGATATTGACAGGATCCGCAACAAAGATCCCACGAAAGTCGACATCAGACGTCGGCAGGCTAGTGCCATATGCATGGCTTCCCGCGTAGTGTTTGCAGAGCAAGTTGTCGTTCATCAGCTCTTGGGCTGTTTTTATTGTAAAAGACATGATGACTCCAAATAAAAAAATGTGGCAGATGCACTATCCTACCACATTTTACTTACAATTACAACAGGTTTAGGATGTTTTGCTTGATCGTTTTACTGATTGGTTGTCAGTCACTTCTACAAAATCTTCCTGTATTTCTGCCATCATGTTAACAAACTTTGCTTGCTTTGCTTCACATAGGTTAACAATTCGCGCCATCATTTCTGGATCGCCTTCAAAGTCAGTACGTCGTTTGCTTTCACCATCTTCAACTAGCGAATACCAAGAACCGCTCTTAACAATAACACCCAAGCTGACTGCAATATCAAACATACCACTAAATGGATCAATTCCTGTTTCATATGGAACATGAACTGTGGTTGTTTGGAATGGAGAGCCGAATCGAGTTTTAAATCCTTCAGCTTTCAAGCGAATACCAATAACATCACCCATTGGATCTTTGCTGCCTTCTTGTTTGAGTTTTAGTCGCGTAGCCAGCAGTATTTGTGAACATGCATAACGAATTGCATCATTAACTACCCAAAGGCCTTCACCAGCCAATAGTTGATCTTGCCTTGCTTTGTATACTTGTTTTGTTACCACAATAGATACGTTGAGGTTCTTGATTAACTGAACCCATGTGCGAAGCATAGACTTTAGCATTCGAGTGTGTTGACCTTGATCGAACTGAACGTCGCCAGTATCAGCCGCTTTTGCTTCTGCTTCGGTCATCAGGTAATCAAGCGAATCCACCACGATTAAAACACGTGGAGATTCTCCACTTTCCCCGTTGTCGGCTTTGTAACCTTCTAGGAACATTTGTACGATTTTTGTTGCTTGTGTTATGGTACTTAGTGAAATGCGTTTGTAGGATGGACTATCTGTATCAACGCCAACACCAGACATAAATGTCGAATCCAGAGCATTTTCGCTATCGAGCACCAAGACGATTGACCCTTCTGCTTGAGCCTGTTTAACTAAGTTACCGGCCAAGAAACTTTTACCAGCTGATGATGGTCCGCAAATTGCCGTGATTCGTCCCTGGGGGATTCCTCGTAGGAAACTACCGCTCATTACGCGATTAATTGCATGACTTCCAAATGAAGTCCAATAACGAGGTGGCTGGTCAGTTGTTACTACACCATCCATTTTTTCCAATTCTTTATCAAAGGATTTAAGAAAATCCATTGCTACACCTGCTTTTGCCATTTGTTATTCCTCCAATTATAAAGGGAGCGCAAGGGCTCCCTTCATAGTTACAACGTTGTTATTCTGCTGCTTGTGCTTGTGCGGCACGACGGCGACGGATTACTTCAAGCATGTCGTCCACGCTAGAGTTTCCTTCATCAGCTTTTGCGGCTGGTGCAGGTGCAGCAGCTTTCGCTGGAGCAGCTTTCGCTGGAGCAGATTGCTCGAAAGGAACGTCGTCATCTTCACCGTTACCTTCGGACACAGCACCACCGTTGATATCAGCATTCAGGTAAGCCTGAACCTTATCAAGGCCTGGGTTCTTTGGCAGCAGAGATGCCAAGTCGCCCATACCTTCGGAAGCAGCTGCAATTTCGTCGTCAGTCAAGGAACGTTGTTTGGATAGGAACTTTGTACCAACCATGTAGTCAGCGTATCCACCTTTTTCTGTCTTCTTGATTACGAAGTCATAACCATCTTTGAATTCGTAAGGAATGCTTTCCAGTGGATCATCCACGGATGCAAACGAATCTTTGATGATGTTGTGGATCTGGTAGCCCAGTGCAAAGTAACGAACCTTACCAGCATGAGTTTCACCAGTTGCTGCGTCAGCAGGAATCGGATCTTCAATAACGATTGCTTGTGCAATGTATTGCTTCTTTCTCCAGTACTTCTTGCCGTTTGCTTCGTCCTTGTTCTTGTAGTAGTCTTGGCTAAGTTTGCAGATTGGGCAATCTTCGCCGTACATGCTCAGGCATGGAACAGACTTGTTCTTACCATTGACAGTAAGATTGTGGAACACTTTTTCGACCAGGAAGCCACGTGCATTGTCTTCGTTGAGGTCAGGAAGGAAGCGGATTACGCAACGCTGATTGGTTGGCATATTCCAGAAAGGATAGTACTTGTTTGTAAAGTTGCCTTTGTTGCCTTGGTTGTTGTCGTCGCCACCGAACGCGGCTTTGAGGGATTCGAGAGTTCTTTTTGACATCTTAGTTTCTCCTAATGTTCTTCTAATTATTATTGGACTCTTCTATACATGAACTTATTTTTGTTCACTTCTAACAATCTTCTATTCATCTACAAATAAAGTCAACAGACGTTGGACAATCCAATTAAGGCTGCGTCTCAGCCTTGTTCATTTCTGAACAAAGGTATTTATGATTGGTGAACGAAAAGACACCAATCACAAATTAATGGGTATAAGGTATTGTTCAGCGGCAGCTTTTATGTCTGCATACTGTGTGTCTGTTAGTTTACGTGTTGTATGTGCATCCACAATTAGAACTTGTACGTCATCCCATGTTTTTGTGTCAAATGCGTGCATAAATGCTGGATATGCTGTCATGAATGCGTTCATTCCAACAATTCCACCTAGTGCATTTTTGAATGCTTTTAGGAACAATTCTGGTCCTTTAGTTTGTGGCATAGTTCCGCCATTCACCACCGCGTGGTGGAATTCCAAGTCTTCGATTACTTCTGGCGTTGTTGGAATCCAGTCCACTGGAACATCAAATATATCTGTCTCTAGTCGATGATGATGGCCACCTAGTGGATCTAAAAAGTATAGCATGTTCGTCCTTATGTGTTGTAGTTCAGACCAGGATGTCTAATCTGAGTAGCAGTAAACTGGGGATTTGTTGACCCAATTTGAAGTACGGATTGTCCTCCATATCCCCAAGCGTACAGGTTATTTTTGTTAGTTGCTGCTACATAGCAACGACCGTAAGTTGTTCCGTATAGTACACCCACAGTCGTAAACCATTCACCAGAAGGGCAATATCCATACGCACCCGTGGCGGACTGCACCGTTGATCCATTACCATAATATCCGCTGGCGTCGTTCTGACCAAGGATGGCATATTTTGGGTTACCAGGTGCTGAGCCCACAAATAACGTTGTATAATACCCGTACGTGTTTGAATTTCCTTGTCTATTCAAAAAGTATGGTGCCGTAAATCCATTTGCTGCAGATACTAGCGGAATTTTTGTTGGTATTAAGACGTCAGTTGCAGTACCATTAGCCATTTGGTTTAGACCATTATATCCCCATCCCCACAAATCACCAGCTGTTGTTAGTACCCACTCTGAGCCAATACCGTGAACAACATAGTCAACTGCCGTTCCAAGTGTACCGTTCCACACAGGATAGGCTACAGTTTGTTGTGTTCTTGTATTATTGCCAATTTGACCCCATCCGTTATAGCCTGCTGTTAAGATAACACCATCGGCGCGGCGTAATCCACAAGATGTGCCTGCAGCACCAGATGTAACATAATAATCATTACCAAACTGCATATCGACAGGTGGGTTTGCCGCACTCACACCCCAACTTGCTGTTACATCAACTGGTACGGTTGAGCTTGTTACGGTTCCATTACCAAAAGTTCCATAGCCGTTATACCCCCAGGCATATAGTTTACCTGCTACAGGATCCCACGCAAAGTTGTATGGGGCATTATACCCAGCAACCCATACCTTTGAAATATTAGTTCCGAGTGAGGTTATTCTTGTCCAGACTGATACGTTTGTTGTGTTTCCTAGCCCAAGCTGTCCGTTAGCATTAACACCCGTAGTATAGATATAACCATCTACGCTTTTGACAAAAACAGATACGTTTGTGTTAGTGAAAGCTCCAGATGTGTGGCCAAATATATCCACAATGCCCGTGGCTGTTAATACTGGAATACCAACAACAGATGTCACGCCTAATCCACCTTGGCCCAGGTTGTTTATGCCCAGTAATATAGCTGTCCTGTTGATGTTAATACATACGTATCCTCGCCAGTATACACCACTTTTATGACCTCACCAGTTGGCATGTTCCCAGCTGTGTTAAGATTGACTTTAACCCACTGACCATATACCCCATACTTTGTCTGTGAGCCATTGCCCTGCGAAGGACTTGAATAGTTGGCAATAGAGCCTGCATCACCAGCCGTCTGGTATAATTCGCCGTTGGAAATCAAAAATAGACCGTTACTGCCAGTATTGCTGAGGAAAGTTACATCCTGTTGCTGAAACTGCGTCATCGGGCGTTCGGATGATAGCATGTCAAGGACGTTAGATGATGAACCCACAACTTTAGTTGGTGCAGCCACCCAAACACCTGGTGTTGCTTGACTAATTTCGATGTATCCAACAATTCTGAATGCTACTTGTGTTGGACCAGTAATAGAATATATGGTATTGGAGATGTTAGATACTGTGTTTAGCACTAAAGCACGAATCGGCAGGCTTTCATTCAAGACAATACCGTTATCAACGTTGACAATACCAAGCTCAACTGTTCCTGCTATATTTAGCGCAAGGATAGCCAATGTTGCAGTTATACCACCAATTGTACCTAGTGTTGCACCAGACGGTGCAGTAAGAGTTAGAGGCGATGTGATAGATATTGAAGTTGACCCAGATGCAGATGCAGGTACGTTGCGGAAATCTAAAACGCACGGATTGAGTGTAATATTCAGGGTATTAGCGCCAACTGAAGTAGTTATTGTCGGAGGTTTAGCTGAAATACCTCCAGAGTTGAACGCAATAGCGTCAACTCCATTAATTTGTAGTGCACCATCAAGTGCGGTGGATCTAATCGAAACAGGCATTGTGTTTTCCTTTAAGGTTTAGGATATTTAGCCTTTACCGCTTTGCAAGCGTCAATATATCTTTGAATAGCAGCTTGGTCACCTTTTACGACTGCATCCAGATATTCAGTTATCTGTGGATATTCAGCAGCACGTTTATCAGCATATGTCATCTTCGACAATGCTTCTTGCCTTATTTTATCGTGCATTTCATTTATGATTGTGTTCGCTTCATCGAGAGATACCGGTACATGGTCACTCGTTATGAGGTGATCTTGTGTTCCATCTTTCAAAAAACCGTGAATTTGGCCTGTTTTTATGTTTTTGAATCTTTTAAATTCCATGGCAATTCCTTAGTAATACGTATATATGAACTGGCCTGCTGTGCCGTTCGTTCCAACATAGTATGACCATCCAGGTGGGCAAATTGCAGTTGCACCACAGGATGCGCCTGCCGTTCCGTTGTATAGTATACCTGCCGCACCAATAAAGTTTGTTACGCCCCCATTTGCCGAGAGCAAAATAGCTGGGGTTAAATATGTAGCGCTGTTTGTCCAAACAAAGCCAGCTGAAATATGTAGCGGATATCCATAAGTATTGGTAATCCATGTGTTAAAAGCACTAGCTACAGTAGCATGAGTCAAGAAATTGCCCATTGTTAGTGCGTTATATCCATTAACATATAGGTTAGTGTTTGGCATTACATAGTTTGCACCATCGTAATACAGATATCTTACTCCAGATGTGCCAAAGTATATCACACCCGTTGCACCACCTGCTCGTGATGCTAAAATATCACCGGATGGAGTTAGTAAGGCCTGCCCTGTTCCGATAGATCCAACTTGGCCTGTGAATGTTATGTTTCCTGTAGAGTCAAAGGTTGCTATACTGACGTTGTTAACCTGAAGTGCACCCGTGTTTGTTGCGCTAGCGCTTATCGAAACTGTCATGTCTATTCCTTATTTGATTCTTTGGCAAGTTAACATTGAAGGAAGAGCTGTACCAAAAGAGCCATTGGCATCAATAATTATCCCCCAAATTTCAATATAGTCAGTTGTTCCATTAAGAAAAACTGGCGTAGATACTGTGTATACACCATCATTAGGCGAATAACTATGTTGGCCATATGTATATTGTGCACTATTTTTATAGATCAATACTGTTGCTCTATTTGCGGCAGCGCCTGCTAGATAAATCTGCGCTGATATTTGGTACATTCCAGGAACAGGCGGAGTAAATCTGAAGTTAGTAACTGCATCGTAACTATTATACGGATCAGATGCTTTACTATTGAGGTTCATTCTTGCGGGAATACCGTTTGTCATACCTCCGGCTGGGCCAGCAAAAGTAATTATACAGTTAGGACCTTGAATACCATCTGTTACTACCTGCCACTTACCGGCCACAGGATCAGATTCGAGTATAAGATGATCTCCCAAAACTGCCATTTTTAGTGTATTTACTGATGCACCGCTGATTGCGATTGTATCTGTTGAACTTACAGCAATGTTCATTAAAGTACCAGTGAGTGCGCCCTGCTTTAACTTCACTCTATATGGAGCTGGGAGTGTGGCAACTGCTGGTAAAGTAAATGTTAATGGGGCATCCAGTACAAATAGCGAATTATTATCAGTTGCTACTGGTGTGTAGTTAGTGGTTAAATGCACAACACGACCATATCCTTGAAACCACACGTTTCCTGTGGCATCAACGGTTAAGATGTCCTGTGTTGTGGCACCACTATTACCACGAGCAATCTTCATTGTGCCATTGGCAGCACTGGAATCCAACATAAAGTTGTTTGTTGGTGTGGCGTCAGCGCCTAGTTGTACTTGTGCTTTAATTAGTCCAGCCATTATATTACCCTTTTAACTGTTATTCTGCCAGTCCATGGCACTGCAATGGAGAAGGTGCCTAGTGAAGTCCATGGTGTTGTTACATCTTGCCACTCAATGTTCATAGTGCCTGCAAATAATACTGTAGCGGATGATTCTTGCGACGAAACTTGCCAATATTTGCCAGCTGTGGCTGTGCTTATATGGCCTCGCCCAAAAAATAGTTGGCCACCGTTAATACCAACATACGCCGGAGCATTACCTGTTGCACTGGCAACTGCAGACGTACCAGCTGCGTATACTTCACGAAGAGTGAATACGTTACCATAGTTAATGTTGTTGGGGAATAGATAAAACCCTGCACCTGCAGCAACCCTGCTTTTATTTACCATGAAAACTTCGAATAGTTGGTTATCTCCACATGCAACGTGTAACGGAATTGAGTTTGCTGCAGTTGCATCAACAAAACAGCTTTGTCCAGGCAATAATATGATGTCTGCTACAGCACCCGTGTTGTTGATGGGTGTAAATAATTGTTCGAAAGTAATTGGTTGGTGTATGGCAGTGCCAGCCGGTGCAGACATTGAAGACGTAGCTGTGACAGTTCCTCCTATCACAGTTCCCATATTCAGGCTTGGACCAGTAATACCGTTTGTTCCATCTATTTGTACAGTCATTTATGTTCCTTAAACAATCGTCCACACAGAACCTGTTGGCACTGTGATAACTACACCACTATTTATTGTCACTGGACCAGCGGTCATCGCGTTCATATTTGTTGGAATAGTGTAACTTGCTGTGATGACGTTGCTGTTCTGGAAGAACACTTGGTCTGTACCACCACCTGTTGCACCACCACCAATACTAGACCAGTTAGCTGTAGAAGGGTAGTAACCTTCATATTGGTTCAGATCAGTGTTATAGCGAATATTGCCACCAGCTGGTGTACCTGGACGTTGTGCTGAAGTACCCGAAGACAAAACTACAGCTCCAGTTGGACCTGCGTTCATTTGGGTTACATAGCTCCATGCTGGCAATGTACCATTCGATACAATACCCTGACCATTCAAACCAATTGCAAGCATTGCTGTAGTACCAGGAGCACTTTGGTAATGCATAGCACCTGTAGTACCACCAGTGAAGTTGTTTGCACTTGCTGCAGTACCATTCAATGTGCCATTAAATGTAGTAGCAGTGATAGCGCCAGCCGTAAAGTTACCTGCAGAGTCACGCTTAACAATTGTTGATGCAGTATTCACACTAGTTGCAGCGTTTGCTGCAAGTTCAGCAGCATGTACGTTGGCTGCAGTGGAACCACCAACAGTTGCAACAACAGTTGTACCCTGCGGACCAGTCACATCACCAGCCAAGTTACCAGTGAATGATGCAGCAGATCCAGATGTATTACCTGTTACGTTACCGATCAAGTTTGCTGTTACAGTACCCGCAGTAAAGTTGCCAGATGCATCACGCTTAACGATTGTTGATGCAGTATTCAGGTTAGTTGCGGCATTAGCTGCCAATTCTGCAGAGTGTATTAGTGTAGCAGTGGAACCACCAACCGATGCAACTACAGTACCGGCCTGTGTACCTGTTACGTCACCACCTAATGTGCCTGTAAAGTTTGTTGCATTACCGGATACGTTACCTGTGATGTTTGCTGTAATGTTTGTCGCGGTAAAGTTACCAGAAGCATCACGTTTAACAATGGTGCCAAACGTATTAGCATTTGTTGCAGCGTTGGCAGCAATTGTCGCTAAGTTGATATTGGATGCAGTTGAACCGCCAACCGATGCAACAACTGTTGCACCTTGCGTACCCGTTACATCACCAGCCAACACACCTGTGAATGATGCAGCTGAACCAGATGCGTTACCTGTTAAGTTTGCTGTTATAGTACCGGCACTGAAGTTACCAGATGCGTCGCGCTTAACAACAGCAGAAGCTGTGTTTAGGTTTGTTGCTGCAAAAACCGTTGCTAGTGCTGTAGTTACTTGTGTAGATGTGTAGCCACCAACACCAGCAAATTGCAACGAGTTTGTTCCAGGATTGACGCTGATAGTTGCACCATCAACGTTGACGTTAAGCAGTGAACCAGTTCGTGATAGAGCAGCACCTGGTGCAATAGACACAGGAGCAGAAATTTCAACCCACTGTCCTAATGCATTGTTGTATGCATATGAGTGACCAGAGTCAATAGATATTGTACCATCAACCAACACTAACCAGTTACTTACAGGTGCTTGAAACGAGTATGCATAAGAACCTGGAGTTGCATTTGTTACTGTTGCGATATAGTGTGCAAAACCAACGAAAGAACCTGTTGGTGTTTGTAGATTTTCGAAGTTGATACCAAATCTATCGCCAATTGCAATAGGTCTACCTAGCAAGTCATACCATGCGGTACCACCAATACCACCTGTACCACCTTGGTATTCATATAAGTGGCCTGCTGTATATGGTGCTGTAGCGCCAGCAGCAGCAATAAACGACTGCGGTATTACAGGAGTAGGTGCTACTGGTGCAGTCGTCAAGTTATCGCTAATGAGGTTATTTGCGTGAATGGCTGGTTGTGGGCTAAAGCCAAGTGAAATAGCATCAAGCTGAGCTTTATTGACAGAGTCTGTTGGGTTGATACCTTGTCCTAAACCAGTGAGGATAAAACCACCCATTGGCTGGTTAGCGGTGTATATTACCGATCCATCCTTCTTGACAACAATTACATCTGCTGCCTTTGTATTCAACTGAGTTTGTACGGATGATGCTGCATCCATATAATTCAGTGTTGTTGTAGTTACAGTTGAGTGTGTTGGAATGCCATTGCCGTCGGATATCAATGCACGGTTAGCGGCAATTGCTGGAGCTTCAACAATTACACCTGCTGTACTTTGCATTACGCGGTTATTGTTTAGTGGTGTAATAGAGCCAGTACCACCATGTATAACAGGGAGTACACCAGTTGTAATGTCGGTAGCGGCATGTGTATGTTGGTCCAATGTCACTAAACTAGACTGAACGGTAGTATCGCCACTGTTCAAAATCTTCGAAAACTGTGTTGAATCGACAACCGTCAATGTAGCC
>Ga0316628_100000046_pt1 | contig 69755 bp, 67 predicted proteins | sample OWC_Aug_M2_C1_D5_FD_207648 | JGI IMG/M metagenome (GOLD analysis project Ga0316628, IMG submission 207648) | Wetland soil microbial communities from Old Woman Creek delta, Ohio, United States - OWC_Aug_M2_C1_D5_C | ecosystem: Environmental > Terrestrial > Soil > Wetlands | place: USA: Ohio...
GAAAAGCGCACGCGCCGCGGCGCCGTCAGCAACGAGACCTCGGCCTCGACCCGCGACCACTCCGCCGCCGTGAGCGGCGCGAAGCGCGGGTCGCGGAATGCCGCGTTCTCGGCGTTTGCCGCGACGTCGACGCCGAGCGGACGGTGCGCCTGCAGGCTGCCGATGCAGCCGCGCAGCCCGCCCTCGATGGTGAGGGTGACGAAGGTAGCGCCCGGTTGCGCGAGCCACGCCGGCCGATCGACCAGGGGCGGCTCCGCGGCGCGGCCAAGGCGATGCCCGATCGCGCCGCGCGCGATGCCGACCAGCGTGCGTCCGGCCTCGTCCAGCGACACTTCGCCGCTTTCGTAGAGCGCGAACGCCGAGTAGCCGACGACGCGCTGGCGGTCGCCCGCGGTGTCGCCCGAGTTGCACGCCGCGAGCGGCTCGATCGACAGACCCTTGGCCGCGGCCACGTGCAGCAGGCCGTTAAGCGGCGTCGCGCCGCAGGCTTCCTCGTGATCGAGGTCGGTGGCGAATTCGACGATGCGCTCGACGGTGGCGCCGTCGATGCGCCGCGCCTCGTCGTAGCGGTGGTAATGCGACAAGTCGGTGCTCAGCACGATGATCGTCTCGCTGCCGCCCCATAGCCGCTCGATGACCTGCGCCACCTCGGCCACGCCGGCACTGCCCACGGCGAACGGCACCAGCGAGAACTGCCCCAGCACGCGCTGCAGGAACGGCAGCTGCACTTCGAGGGAGTGCTCGAGCGCGTGCGCCGGCGCGCTGGTGACCACCTGCGGCAGATCGGCCACGGCGCGCACGGCGTCGGCGTCGATCGGGATGCGTCCCAGCGGGGTCTCGAACTGGTCGGCGCCCGGAAGCGCCAGGCCGCGCACCGGCACGCGGTGCACGGGCCCGAGCAGCACGACGCGCTTCACCACGCCGCGCGCCGCAATCAGCTTGTCGTAGGCTTGCGCCGCGACCGGCCCGGAATAGATGTAGCCCGCATGCGGCGCGATCACCGCCTTGGGGAATCCGAAGCGCGGCGGGCTGTTCTCGACCGCGCCCATCAGCTCCCCGAGCTGCGTCTCGAGCACGCGCGGATCGCCCGGATAGAAGGCGCCTGCGACGGCTGCGGGTCGTACGGTGGGCATACGCCGAATATGGGGCCGAACAGCGAGACTTCTAGTCCCGGGCAGCCGCGCCGTCAAGCCACTCGATGATGCCCTGCAGCGCACGCATCACCGACTGGCGCCGGACGCTCTCGCGATCACCGGTGAAATGCCGCGTCTCGCTGCGGGCCGCGCGGTTCTTCCCCGCCCAGGCGAGGCACACCATGCCCACAGGTTTGGCGGGCGTGCCGCCGCTCGGGCCGGCGACCCCCGTGATCGCTACGGCGAGCGAGCCGCGGCTCGCGGCCAGCGCGCCGAGCGCCATCTCGCGCGCCGTTTCCTCGCTCACCGCACCGCTGCGGGCGAGCGTCTCGGCGCGCACCCCGAGCAAATCCTGCTTCGACTCGTTCGAGTAGGTGACGAACCCGCGTTCGAACCAATCCGAGCTGCCGGCGATCGCGGTGACGGATTGCGCCACCCAGCCGCCGGTGCAGGACTCCGCCGTGACCAGCCGCTCGCCTTTGGCCTTCAGGCGGCTGCCGGCAAGCGTCGCCAGCGTGGAGAGGGTATCGCGTGCCATGTCAGGCGATGAGCCTCTTTGCGACCGCCAGCACCACCACCGTATAGCCTGCGGCGAGCACGTCGTCGAACATCACGCCGAAGCCGCCCTTGAAGCGGCGCTCGAATTGGCGGATCGGCGGCGGCTTCAGGATGTCGAACAGGCGAAACACGGCGAACGCCGCGATCTGCCACGCGACCTGCGACGGAATCACCAGGAGCACGGCGAGAAACGCCACGACCTCGTCCCACACCATCGCGCCATGGTCGGACACCCCGAGGTGCCGGCCGGTGACGTCGCAGGCCCACACTCCGATCGCGAACAGCAGCACGAGCAGCGCGCACAGCACGAGCGGCGCAAACGACGCTCCGAGCAGCCACCACAGGGGGAATGCCACCAGCGTGCCGAAAGTTCCCGGCGCTAAGGGCGCAAGGCCCGCGCCGAAGCCGAACGCTATGACGTGCGCCGGGTGGGCGAAGGCGAAGCCAGGGCGCGGCCGCAATAGCGTCATGGCGCGAAGTGGTCGAATCCGCCGCCGCTCGGCATGACGCGGCCGGCGGCATCGAGCAGCACGAGCTTGGTGCCCGTCTGAATCGCCCCGACGCGCGCGAGCGCAATGCCGAGCTCCGCGCCGAGCGCCTCGAGCTCGCCGCGGCTCGACTGCGCTGCGGTAAACAAAAGCTCGTAGTCGTCGCCGCCCGAAAGCACGCAGTCCATCTCGAGCTGCGGGTCGGCGAACGCGGCAAAAGCGCGCGCCTTCGGCAGCTGCGCGTAGTGCACCAGCGCGCCTACCGCCGAGCGCTCGAGAATGTGGCGCAGATCGCCGGCGAAGCCGTCGGAGATGTCGATCGCGCTGCTCGCGATGCCTCGCAAGCGCTCGCCCAACTCGACGCGCGGCTCGGGCTCGTGCAAACGCCGCAGGGCCGCAGCGGCGTCGGCCCCGTGCAGCGCGGCACGGCCCTGCAGCGACGCGAGACCGAGCGCGGCCCCGCCCAGCTCGCCCGACACCCAGATGTCGTCACCGGGACGCGCGCCGGCGCGGAACAGCGCCAGGCCGTCGGGCACCTCGCCCAGGATGGTGATCACGATGCTGAGCGGTCCGCGAGTCGTGTCGCCCCCGATGAGGTCGACCGCGTAGCGATCGGCGAGCGCGAACAGCCCCTGCGCAAAGGCCGCGAGCCAGGTTTCGTCGGCCTGCGGCAGCGCAATCGCCAGCAACGCCCAGCGCGGCGTGGCGCCCATGGCCGCCATGTCCGACAGGTTCACCGCCAGCGACTTGTGGCCGAGCGCGCGCGGGTCGCAACCGGGCAGAAAGTGGCGGCCTTCGAGCAGCATGTCGGTGGAAACGGCGAGCTCCATTCCGGCGCCGGGACGCACCAGGGCCGCGTCGTCGCCCACGCCGAGCAGCGCGCTGCGCGCCGGGCGGTCGAAATATCGGGCGATGAGCTCGAACTCTGAAGCCATGGCCGTGCCAGTGTAGCGCGGGCCGCGAGACCCGCGTGCCCTCAGGCCGTCTGCCGGGCGCGCGCGACTTCCTCGGGCCTCAGGCTTACCGCGAGCTTCTCGAGCACGCCATTCACGAACCGATGGCCCTCGGTGCCGCCGAAGCTCTTGCCGAGCTCGATCGCCTCGTTGAGCACGACCTTGAATGGCGTCTCCGGCTGCGAGAGCAGCTCGAGCGCGCCGATGTACAGGATCGCGCGCTCGACTGGCGAGAGCTGGCGGAAGCTGCGCCCGGAGATGAACGGCGCGATCAGGGACTCGAGCTCGGCGGCGCGGCTCACCACTCCGCTCACCAGGGCCTCGGCGAGCGCCTGGTCACTGCGCTCGAAACCCTCCAGGGTCTTGGTCTGCTCGAGCACCTCGCCGGGCGCTCCGCCCGCCAGCTGCCAGGCATAGAGGGCCTGCAGCGCGACTTCGCGCGCGCGACGTCTGGAGGTCTTCATCGCCAACGTTCCTCGAGCCTCGCGCGCAGGCGCGCCATCTCAATCGCGACGCGCACCGCCTCGGCACCCTTGTCGGCGCGCGCGAGCGCCTGCGCTTCGTCGTCGGTGGTAAGGATGCCGTTCGCCACCGGTATGCCGAATTCGAGTGCGACGTCCATCACGCCGCGCGCCGACTCGTTCGACACCACCTCGAAATGGTAAGTATCGCCGCGGATCACTGCGCCGACGGCGACCAGCGCGTCGTAGCGCTCCGATTGCGCCAACCACTGCAGCGCCAAGGGGATCTCCAGCGCGCCGGCGACGCTCACATGCGTCACGTCCTCGGCGCGCACCCCGAGCCGCGCGAGCTCCTGGTTCGCGCGCTCGACGAGCTTGGCGACGATTTCCTCGTTGAAGCGGCTGGCGACAACACCGAGGCGCAGCCCCGCACCATTGAGCGGCTCGGCCACGGCTCAGCCGCCGTGCCGCGGCAGCTCGGCATAGCCCGTAACCTCGAGCCCAAAGCCGGCCATGCTCGGCATCTTGCGCGGCGCGGCCATCAGCCGCATCCTGCCGACGCCGAGATCGCGCAGGATCTGCGCGCCGATGCCGTAGGTGCGCAGATCCGTGCTGCGTGAATCGCGCCGCGCCGGCCGCGTCTCGGCGGAGACCGCCTGCAGATGTGCCTCGAGCGCCTCGTCGTTCTGGGCGCAGTTGAGCAGCACCATGACGCCGCTTTGCGCTTCGGAAATCGCCGCCAGCGCCTCGGCAACGCTCCAGGTGTGCGTGCCGGGCCCGTCGTCAAGCAGGTCGATCACCGAAAGCGGCTCGTGCACGCGCACCAGCGTCTCGGCCTCTGCGCGAATGTCGCCATGCACCAGCGCAAGATGGGTGCCGCCGGTCGGGACGTCGCGGTACGCGATCAGCCGGAACCTTCCGTGGGCCGTGCCCAGTTCGCGCTCGACGCTGCGGCGGACCAGCGACTCGTGCGCGCCGCGGTACTCGATCAGGTCGGCGATGGTGCCGATCTTCAGGCCGTGCTGCGTCGCGAACTCGATCAACTGCGGCAGACGGGCCATCGTGCCGTCGTCGTGCATCACCTCGCAGATCACCGCCGCGGGGGTCAGGCCGGCAAGCTGCGCGAGGTCGCAGCCGGCCTCGGTGTGCCCGGCGCGCACCAGCACGCCGCCGCGCTGCGCGACCACCGGGAACACGTGGCCGGGCTGCACGATGTCGGCGGGCCTGGCGTCCTTCGCTACGGCGACCTGGACGGTGCGCGCGCGGTCGTGGGCCGAGATGCCCGTGGTGACCCCTTCGGCAGCCTCGATCGATACGGTGAAGTTGGTGCCCATCGGCGAGCGGTTGTCGCGCACCATCGGCGGCAGATTGAGCTGCCGGCAGCGCTCCTCTGTCAGCGTCAGGCACACCAGGCCGCGCGCGTGCTTGGCCATGAAGTTGATGGCCTCCGGGGTGACATGCTCGGCGGCGATGACGAGATCGCCCTCGTTCTCCCGGTCCTCCTCGTCGACGAGGATGACCATGCGGCCGGACTTGATCTCCGCAACGATCTCGGCCGTCGGGCTGATGGTGGTGGTTTCGCGGCGCATGAGCGGATTATAGGGCTGCTCGGCAAACGAAAAGGGGCGCCGTGCGCCCCTTTCCGCAATCGATCCGGCCTCCGGCACCTACTCCTGCGGTGCGGCCTCCGCCCCGCCGGCCCCGGTCCTTTCGCGGATGCGCGCCGACTTGCCCGAGCGCGCGCGCAGGTAGTACAGCTTGGCGCGGCGCACATCGCCCTTCCTCTTCACCTCGACCGAGGCGATCAGCGGCGAGTGCGTCTGGAACGTCCGTTCCACTCCCTCACCCGAGGAGATCTTGCGCACGGTGAACGACGAGTTCAGGCCGCGATTCCTCTTGGCGATGACCACGCCCTCGAAAGCCTGGACGCGCTTGCGCTCGCCTTCGACGACGTTCACGTTGACCACCACTGTATCGCCAGGGGATAAGTCGGGGATGCTCCTGCCGAGTCGCTTGATTTCTTCCTGCTCGAGTTGCTGGATCAGGTTCATGGTTTGGCTCCGTTTGTCCGCTCGTGCTGGAATTCTTCCAGCAGTTTGCATTCCTCTTCGTTCATGCTTCGCGTCACCAGCAGTTCCGGCCTTCTGAGCCAGGTCCGCCCCAACGCCTGTTTCAACCTCCACCGCCGGATCTTCTCGTGATTGCCCGAAAGCAACACCTCCGGCACCTTCTCGCCCGCGTACGTCTCCGGGCGCGTGTACTGCGGGCAATCGAGCAGCCCTTGCGCGAAGGACTCCTCGAGCGCCGAATGCTCGTCGCCGAGCGCGCCCGGCAACTGCCGCACCACGGCGTCGATCAGCGCCATCGCCGCGAGCTCGCCGCCCGACAACACGAAGTCGCCCAGCGACAGCTCCTCGTCGACGCGACGGCGCACCAGTCGCTCGTCGACGCCCTCGTAGCGGCCGCACAACAGCGTCAGCGCCCGCTCGTACGACAGCTCGATCACGACCGCATGGTCGAGCCGCCGGCCCTGCGGCGAAAGGTAAATGACCCTGCCCTTCGCCTCTCCCTGGGACGCGGACACCGCGTCGAGGGTCTTCTCGAGCGGCTCGGCCAGCATCACCATGCCCGGGCCGCCGCCATACGGGCGATCATCGATCGTCCGGTAATTATCCATCGTGAAATCGCGCGGATTCCACGTCTCGAGACGCCAGAGTCCCGCCTCCATCGCCCGCCGCGTGATACCGCATTGCGTCACGGCGGCGAACATCTCCGGAAACAGCGTGACCGCATCGAAGCGGATCACCACTCTGCCCCCCATTCCACCTCGATGCGCCTTGCCTCGAGGTCCACTCTCTTCACCACCGCTGGCAGGAACGGCACCAGCCGCGTGCTCCGGTCTCCAGAAAGTTCCATGACGTCATGGGCCCCGTTGGAGAACAGCCCCTGCACCACTCCCAGCACCGAGCCCTGGGAGTTCACGACCTCCAGCCCCACCAGATCGGCCCAGTAAAACTGCCCGACCTCTGGCTCGGGCAGCGCCGCACGCGGCACCGCCACGACTTTTCCCTTCAGCGCGAGGGCCTGCTCGCGGGTCTCGATGCCGGCCAGCTTGGCGAGCAGCGAGCCGGAATGCAGCTTGGTTTGCGCGACCCCGTAGTCGACCGCCCCGATGCGCCACTGTGCGTACGCTGCCAGCCCTCCGGGCTCGGCGCCGTAGGGCTGCACTCTGATCCAGCCGCCTACGCCGTAGCTACCGGCGACGCGGCCCATTTCTACCCAGCGCTCAGGCGGCTTTCTTGCCAAACTGCTTGACGAGTCGCGTGACCGTCATCGATAGCTTTGCGCCCCTGCCCTGCCAGTGCTTCAGGCGCTCGACGTTCACGCGCAGCGCCTCGCGCCCCTCGGGCGCCTTCGGATCGTAGAAGCCGACGCGCTCGATGAAGCGACCGTCGCGCGCACGCCGCGAATCGGCCACCACCATGTGATAGAAGGGCCGCTTGTTGGCGCCGCCGCGCGCCAGACGAATCACCACCATAGGGAATCCCCGTAGAACCGCGAAAAGGCGCGGATTATACGGGAAAAATCAGGGTTTTGGAAAGCCTCCGGGATCCCTGGCGCTTCGACCCCAGCGGCCTTTTTCAGCGCATGCCTGGCAGCATGCCCTTCATGTTGCGCATCATGCGCGCCATGTTCCCGCCCTTAATCATTTTCATCATCTTCTGCATCTGCTCGAACTGGTTGAGAAGGCGATTGACCTCTTGCACCGACACCGCGGCTCCCGCGGCAATACGGCGCTTGCGCGAGGCCTTGATAAGCTCGGGGCGGGCGCGTTCCTGCGGCGTCATCGAGTTGATGATTCCCTCGATGCGCCGCATCTGCTTGCCGTCCTGGAGCTGCGCCGGGTTGACGGAACCCGCGAGCTGCGCCGGCAACTTGTCCATCAGCGCGGCCAGCCCGCCCATCTTGTTCATCTGCTGGATCTGCGCCTTGAAATCCTCCAGATCGAAGCCCTTGCCCTTCTTGATCTTGTCGGCGACGCGCCTCGCCTCCTCGACGTCGACGCCCTTGCGCGCCTCCTCGACCAGCGAAACGATGTCGCCCATGCCGAGGATGCGCGCGGCCATGCGCTCGGGATGGAAGGGCTCGAGCCCGGCGAGCTTCTCGCCCACGCCGACAAACTTGATGGGCTTGCCGGTGACGTGACGCACCGACAGCGCGGCGCCTCCGCGGGCATCGCCATCGAGCTTGGTCAGGATCACGCCCGTGAGAGGCAGCCGTTCGCTGAACGCCCTGGCGACATTGACCGCGTCCTGGCCTTGCATCGCGTCGACTACGAACAGCGTCTCGACCGGCGCGAGCAGCGAGTGCAGCTCGGCGATCTCCTGCATCATCGCCTCGTCGATCGCAAGGCGGCCGGCAGTGTCGACGATCAGCACGTCGTAATAGCGCGTCCTGGCGTGCTCAAGCGCGTGCCGCGCGATGTCAGCCGGCTTTTCTCCGGGCGCGGAGGGCAGAAAATCGACGCCGGCCTGCGCCGCCACCGCTTTCAGCTGCTCGATCGCGGCCGGCCGGTAGACGTCGCAGGACACGACCAGCACCTTCTTCTTGTCTTCCTTCAGCAGCCGCGCGAGCTTGGCCGTGGTGGTGGTCTTGCCCGAGCCCTGCAATCCGGCCATCAGGATCACGGCCGGCGGCTGTGCGGCGAGGTTCAGCCCGACGTTCGCCTCGCCCATCAGCCGCGTCAACTCGCGATGCACGACGCCGACCAATGCCTGTCCCGGCGTCAAACTGCCGATGACCTCCTCGCCGAGGGCCTTGGCGCGCACCGCAGCGATGAAGTCCTTGACGACCGGCAGGGCGCAGTCCGCTTCCAGCAGCGCAACCCGCACCTCGCGCAGTGCGTCTTGAACGTTGCTTTCCGTGAGGCGCGCTTGACCGCGGATCGTCTTGACGATACGCGCGAGCCGCGAGGTCAGGTTGTCGAGCATAAGAGGCGCACGCCGGTGCGGCGAGCGCCGCAACCGGCTGAAACCCGGTGATAAACTGGATTGGTGTCCACCATTCTACTGCACGCGCTGACAAGCGCCATCTACGGCGGCCTCGCGGTGCATTTCTGGCGCACCCGGTGGTCGGCCCGGGCGGCCGAAGCGCATGCGGCCGGCACGCCCGGCGGCATGCGCGCCTGGGAGCGGCTGGCGCTACTGGTCCCGCTCGCGCTGCATGGCTGGCTGCTGTACGCGGACGTCGTCTTGCCCAGCCAGCCGCGCTTCGGCTTCGCGCACGCGCTCTCCGCGATGCTCTGGCTGACGGTGCTGTTCTACTGGCTGGAGAGCTTCTTCTACAACATCGAGGGCATGCAGGCGCCAGCGCTCGCGCTGGCGGCGCTGTGCGCGCCGCTGCCGGCGATATTCTCGGGCTACGCGACCGAGTACGCGGCGTCGTTCGAATTCAAGCTGCATTTAGTGCTGGCCATGCTGGCCTACAGCCTGTTCACCATCGCCATCCTGCACGCCTTGCTGATGGCGCTGGTCGAAAGAAGGCTGCATCACGCGAAAAAGACCCGCGGTGCGGGGGGCGCGTTCGTCGCCGATGGCGCAGCAATGCTCACGGGTCCGCTCGCGTCGCTCCCGCCGCTCCTTACTCTCGAGCGCCTCCTGTTTCGCCAGATCGCCGCCGCGTTCGCGCTGCTCACGCTGACGCTCGCAACCGGCATCGTATTTGCGGAGTCGCTGTTCGGCCGGCCGCTTCGGTTCGATCACAAGACGGTTTTCGCGATCATTTCCTGGCTGACATTCGCCGCATTGCTCGTCGGGCGGCATTTCTACGGCTGGCGCGGGCGCACGGCGTTGCGCTGGACGCTGGCCGGCTTCGTGTTCCTGCTGCTCGCCTACGTCGGCAGCCGATTCGTGCTGGAGGTGATCCTGGGGCGCGGAGCTTAGGTTCCTCCCATGGAAGACATTTCGCTATCGGCCGAACTCATCGCGCTCGCGGTGCTGCTGGTGATTTCGGGGTTCTTTTCGATCTCCGAGACCAGCATGATCGCCATCAACCGGTACCGCCTGAGGCATCTAGTCATGCAGGGCCACGGGGGTGCGCGGCGCGCGGCGGCATTGCTCAAGCGGACCGACCGCCTGCTCGGCGCGATCCTCATCGGCAACAACGTCGCTAACGCCGCTGCAGCGACGCTCTCCGGCATCATCGCGGTGCACTTGTTCGGCGAGGGCAAGATCGCCTACGCCGCGAGCACCCTCGCGATCTCGTTTCTGATCATCGTGTTCTCGGAGATCACACCCAAGGTCATAGGTGCCAGCTACCCGGAGCGGATCGCATTGCCGCTGGCCTACGTGCTCGGCCCGATACAGAGGCTGATGCAGCCCGCGATCTGGTTCGTCAACCTATTTTCCCGGCCCTTCTTATGGCTTGCCCGGGTGCCGGCCGAGGGCGCCGCGGAGATCCCGAAACTCACGTCGGAGGAGATCCGCACGCTGGTGCTCGAATCGTCCCACTTCATGCCGAAGAAGCACGTTTCCATCCTCCTGAACCTGTTCGATCTCGGCAACATCACGGTACAGGACATCATGGTGCCGCGCGCGAAGATCGAGTCCATTGCGCTCAACGACGACATGGAGACGATCACGCGCCAGCTCGCTACCAGCTACCACATGCGGCTGCCGGTGTTTCGCGACAGCCTCGGCGAAGTGGCGGGCGTGTTGCACCTGCGCAAGGTCCTCGGGCTGCTGCACGCCGGCGCCCTGGACAAGGCGGCGCTCGAGCAGGTGATCGCGGAGCCCTATTTCGTGCCGGCCTCGACGCCAGTGCTCTCGCAGCTGCAGTATTTCCAGGAGAACCGCGAGCGCATCGCGCTCGTGGTCGACGAGTACGGCGAGCTGATGGGGCTGGTGACGCTGGAGGACATCATCGAGGAGATCATCGGCAAATTCACTACCACCGTCCCTTCGGCGGCGCCGGCGCTGCACTGGGACGAGGACGGCAGCGCCGCGGCCGACGGTGGCATGCCGGTGCGCGAGGTGAATCGGGCACTGGGCCTCGCGCTACCCACCGATGGCCCGAAGACGCTGAACGGCCTCATTCTCGAGCACCTGCAGGAGATCCCCGAAGCGGACGTGTCGATCAAGATCGCCGGCGTTCCCATGGAAATCGTGCACGCGCAGGGGCGCAGCGTGAACCTGGTGCGCATCTTTCGTCCGACCGCGGCGCCGACGGCGGAGAGTGAGGTTTTGTAGGGCGCGTTCGGAGGACCTCCTCGAGCATGGCTCAATGCGACAAAAATCACGTTATGTCATAGAGTTAGAGCGTAAACTTGACGCTTTACAAAAGACTGCTGTCAGGGCATCATCGACGGCGGGCGTGGGACACCGGGGACTCGATCGAGCTCCGTTCTTCTCTGGAGCATGAAACCGGTCACTGCATCAGGCCCGGCCTGCGGGCTAAGCTCCCGCAATGCTTAAGGAGTAAGACATGGCGACAGCGGCGGCGGCGAAGGGACCGAAGGAATTCACCTTCAACTGGGAAGGCAAGGACAAGACCGGCAAGGTGGTGCGCGGCGAGATGCGCGCCTCCGGCGAGACCGTGGTCACGGCCACCCTGCGCCGCCAGGGCGTGCTCGTGCAGAAGGTCAAGAAGCAGCGCATGGGTCGCGGCGGCAAGATCACGGACAAGGACATCACGCTGTTCACGCGGCAGCTCGCCACCATGATGAAGGCCGGCGTGCCGTTGCTCCAGTCGTTCGACATCGTCGGCAAGGGTGCCCCCAACCCCGCTGTGGCGAAGCTGCTGTTCGACGTCAAGACCGAGGTCGAGACCGGCTCGGCGCTGGCGCAGGCATTCCGGAAGTACCCGCTGTACTTCGATGCCCTGTTCTGCAACCTCGTCCAGGCCGGCGAGCAGGCGGGCATTCTGGAAAGCCTGCTCGACCGTCTGGCGACGTACAAGGAAAAGATCCTCGGCATCAAGTCGAAGATCAAGGCCGCGCTTTTCTACCCGGTTGCGATCATCGTGGTGGCCTTCATCATCACCGCGGTAATCATGATTTTCGTGATTCCGGCGTTCAAGCAGGTGTTCACGTCTTTCGGCGCGGACCTCCCTGCGCCGACACTGATGGTGATGGCGATATCGGATTACTTTGTGCAGTACTGGTATCTCATTTTCGGCGTCATCGGCGGCGGCATATACGGATTCTTCACGGCGTGGAAAAGATCGGTCGCGGTACAAATCTTCATGGACCGGTTGCTGTTGCGGATCCCTGTTTTCGGCGACCTGGTTCGCAAGTCCACCATCGCGCGCTGGACGCGCACGCTTTCGACGATGTTCGCCGCGGGCGTGCCGCTGGTCGAGGCACTGGACTCGGTAGGCGGCGCCTCGGGCAACTACGTCTACCTGATCGGCACCAAGCAGATCCAGGGCGAGGTTTCGACCGGCACCTCGCTCACGGTGGCCATGCAGAACTCGAACGTATTCCCGTCGATGGTGATCCAGATGGTCTCGATCGGCGAGGAAACGGGTTCGCTCGATGCGATGCTGTCCAAAGTCGCCGATTTCTACGAAGCGGAAGTCGACGACGCGGTCGAGGCGCTGTCCTCGCTGATGGAGCCGATGATCATGGTGGTGCTCGGCACCCTCATCGGTGGCATGGTGATCGCCATGTACCTGCCGATCTTCAAACTCGGCCAGGTCGTCTGAGGCCGCAAGCGGTCACGAAGCCGCGGGGCTGTCTCCCCCCGCGGCTTTTTTGTTCCTAGAACGATCATGACGCTCCTGGACGCTCTGCGAATGCCCGAAGTGCTGGTTCCATCGGCTTTAGTGCTCAGCCTTTGCATCGGCAGCTTCCTGAACGTGGTGATCTACCGACTGCCACGCATGATGGATCGCGAGTGGGTATCGGGCATACCCGAGGCGCTCGAGGAGTCGAAAGAGACCAGGGATCGCGAGCGCGCTCGTCAAATCGCGCACCAGGTGCGCGAGCAGATCGCGCATCTCGCGCAGACCGAATCTCGGCTCAATCTTGTGGTGCCGCGTTCTCGCTGTTCCGCCTGCGGCCACCGCATCACGGCTCTGGAGAACATTCCGCTGCTCAGCTACCTGGTGCTGCGCGGCAGGTGCTCGGCTTGCGGGACGCACATCAGCGTCAAGTACCCGCTGGTCGAGCTGCTGGCGGGCATCGGCGGCGCGTATTCGGCCTGGCGCTTCGGCTTCTCGCTTGCTGCGCTCGGCGCCGCGCTGTTCATCTGGAGCACCATCGCGCTCGCCGTCATCGACCAGGAGACCGGGTTTCTCCCGGACAATCTGACGCTGCCGCTAATGTGGGCTGGCCTGCTGCTCAACCTCGGCGCCACCTACGTTCCGCTCGCAGACGCGCTGATCGGCGCGGCCGCCGGCTACCTGTCGCTGTGGACAATCTATTGGGGTTACAAGCTCCTGTTCCGCAAGGAGGGGATGGGCTACGGCGACTTCAAGATGAACGCGGCCGTCGGCGCGTTCGTCGGCTGGAAGATGCTGCCTCTGGTGATCCTTCTGTCGTCCGTGGTCGGGTTGTTTTTCGGCGCGTTGCAGATGTTCGCCAGCCGGCGCGGCTGGGATTCGAGTTTCCGGTTCCACTTCGGCCCTTATCTTGCGATCGCCGGCATCGTCGCCATGTTCTGGGGCGAGCCGATCGTCCGTTGGTACCTGCACAGGCTGTGACCTTCGTCGTCGGTCTGACCGGTGGCATCGGTAGCGGCAAGAGCGCGGCCGCCGAGGAATTCGCCCGGCTCGGCGCCACGGTTGTCGACACCGACGCGATTGCGCACGAGTTGACGCACGCCGGCGGCGCGGCCATTGCCGAGGTGAGGCGGCTGTTCGGCGATGCCTACATCGATGCGACCGGAGCGATGGACCGCGCCCGCGTGCGAGAACTGGTGTTCACGAACCCGGATGCCAAAAAGAAGCTCGAGGCGCTGTTGCATCCGCTGATCCGCGCCGAGTCGCAACGGCGGATCAACTCGTCGAAGGGCGCCTACGTAGTGCACGTCGTGCCGCTGCTGGTCGAATCGCGCGACTATCGTGGGCGCGTCGACCGCGTGCTGGTGATCGACTGTCCGGAGCAAGCCCAGCTGGCACGCGTGCGCAGGCGCAGCGACCTTTCCGAACAGCAGGTGCACAGCATCATCGCGGCGCAGGTGCCGCGCGAGGAACGCCTTGCCGCGGCCGACGACATCATCGACAACGGCGGCTCGCTCGATGCGCTGCGAAGGCAGGTGCGGGCGCTGCATCAGCGATATCTTGCTCTGGCGGGGCAGAAATAGGCGCCGCACCGGAAAGTCAAGTTGTCATGGACATGCAATTCCTTCAGAATCGAAACGATTTTCCGCCTACCGAGGCAATCCGCGCGAAGCCGTGATCACGTACGAGTACCCGCTCAACGAACGCATCCGGACGCTGCTTCGCCTCGAGGACCTGTTCGAGCGGTCACGGCACTTCATTGCTCGTACCGATCCGCATGATCACCACATGGCGCTGCTCACGATGTTCGAGATCCTGGAGGTCGCGAGCCGCGCCGATCTGAAATCGGACCTGCTGCAGGAACTCGAGCGACAGAAGCAGGTGCTGCTCTCGTTTCGCAACAATCCCGAGATATCAGAGGACGCCCTGAGCGGCGTGTTGCGCGACATCGAGCAGGCCTCCGGCGCCCTGTTTTCCATGACGGGCAGGATCGGACAGTATCTGAGGGAAAACGATTGGCTGATGTCCATCAAGCAACGTACCGGAATACCGGGCGGGGCCTGTGAATTCGACCTGCCGTCGTACCATTACTGGCTGCACCGGCCGTCCGAGGAACGCATCGGCCAGCTCGCCGCGTGGACCGGGCCGCTCTACCCGCTACGCGACGGCTCGGCGATCATCCTGCGCATCCTGCGCGAATCGGGCAAGCCGCAGAACGTGGTGGCCCCCGCCGGGACCTACCAGCAGATGCTCGGCGGCAAGACCGCGCAGATGCTGCGCGTGAGACTCGATTCCGACAGCCCCTGCGTGCCCGAAACCAGCGCCAACAAGTACGTGCTGAACATTCGCTTTCTGGCGCAGGATGGCGAGGATTCGCGCGCCAGGACGGCGGACTGGGACGTTCCCTTCGAGCTGACCTTTTGCAACCTGTAGGCCCCGCGATGCGCATAGTTGCCTGCCCCCGATGCGGCCGCCAGGCGCCGTTCGACCCGCGCAACACGTGGCGGCCGTTCTGCAGCGAGCGCTGCAAGCTGATCGACCTCGGTAACTGGGCGAGCGAAAGTTACCGCCTTCCGGAGTCGACCCGGCCCGCCTCGGAGGACGAGCCTCCCGAGGCGTAGCGGCTCAATCCCAAGCGCCGCTTATCATGGCGATGCCATGCGCTCCGCAGCGCCAGGACTGCTCCAGATCCGCGCCGACGAGCCCGCCAATGGCGTACACGGGTATGCTGACGCCACGCGCCAGCGCGGCGAAGCCCTGCCAGCCGAGCGGCGTCGCCCCGGGATGCGAGGGGGTCGGCTTTACCGGACCGAGCACCGCGAAGTCGAACTGCAGCGTCATCGCCTGCGCGAGCTCCCGCTCGTTGTGACACGAAGCGGCGGCAAGCATGCCGTCGGGCCGCGCCGTAAGCGACATGAGATCCTTGGCGGCGTAGTGCACGCCGTCTGCGCGCACCGCGCGCGCAAGCTCGACGTCCGAATTGACGAGCAGCTTCGCGCCGCAGCGATGTGCGAGCGCGGTAGCGCGCTGCGCGAAGCGCGCACGCTCCGCCGGCGCCATGCCCTTGTCGCGCAGCTGCACGAGCCGCAGGCCGGCCTTCAGCCGCTCCTCGAGCCGCGCCAGCATCGCATCCGGGCCGAGCGTCTCCGCTGTCGTCACCGCGTACTCGTGCGGCAGCGCGAGCGCAGCGAGCACCGGTGCGTTTGCCGGCAGCATAGGCTCGGCGACCGGGGCGTCGAGACGCTGCCAAAGGATCTCCTGCCGCTCCCGTGGATGCGGCTCCCCGGACCAATCGAGCACGCGAAAGAAATTGAGCCGCACCGTCGCGTGCGGATAGGTGAACACGCGTGTGACCCAGGGATAGACGCGCAGCGCATCGATGCCGAGCTCCTCGTGCAGCTCGCGCACGAGCGCGGCCTCCGCGGGCTCGCCAGGCTCGATCTTGCCGCCGGGAAACTCCCAGTAGCCTGCGTAAACCTTTGCCTCGGGGCGGCGGGCGATCAGAAAACTGCCGTCGGCGCGCAGGATGACGGCGGCCGCAACTTCGAGCACCGCGCCTACCGCATCCGGCGGCTGCCCGCGGCAGCGTGCTTGCCCGCCCAATCCCTTGCAAACTGGTAGGCAACCCGGCCGCTGCGCGAGCCGCGCAGCAGCGCCCACTGCAGCGCCTCTTCGCGCGCCGCTTCGGCCGCCTTTGCTGAGCAGCCGAAAGTCTTCAGCCAGTGCGTCACGATCACTATGTATTCGTCCTGGTCGAAGGGGTAAAACGACACCCACAGTCCGAAGCGCTCAGATAGCGAGATCTTCTCCTCGACCGTTTCGCCGGGGTGTATCTCGTCGCCAACGTACTTCGTCTCCAGGTTCTCTTGCATGTACTCCGGCATCAGGTGGCGGCGATTCGACGTCGCATAGATGAGCAGATTCTCGGACGCCGTCGATATCGAGCCGTCGAGCGCCACCTTGAGCGCAATGTAGCCGGGCTCCGCGGCCTCGAAGGATAGATCGTCGCAGAACAGCAGGAACCGCTCCTTGCGTCCCGCCACTAGGTCGGTGATCGAAGGTAGATCCATCAGATCGCGCTTCTCCACCTCGATCAGGCGCAGACCCTGGTCGCTGTACTTGTTCAGCAATCCCTTGACGATCGAGGACTTGCCCGTGCCGCGCGCGCCGGTGAGAAGCACGTTGTTGGCAGGCCTGCCCTGCACGAACTGGCGCGTATTCTGCTCGACCTTCGCGATCTGCGCATCGATGCCCTGGAGGTCAGAGAGCCGCATGCGGTGGACGTGGCGCACCGGCTGAAGCCAGCCACGCGTGTTGAGCGGCCCGCTCTTCCTCCATCGGAAGGCGATGCTCGCGCCCCAATCGGGCGCAGGGGGCGGCGGCGGCAGTAGCGCCTCGAGCTTCGAGATCAGCGTTTCTGCACGCGCTATGAGCTTGTCGGCTTCGTTTTTCATGGAGCGCTTCTAGGTGCGGTATTCCGCGTTGATCTTCACATATTCGAACGAAAGATCACAGGTCCACAGCGTCGCGACCGCGTCGCCACGGTTCAACACCGCGCGCACCGTGAACTCCGGCTTGGCGAGCACGGCCCCGCCCTGCTCCTCGCGGTAATCGGGGTGCCGGCCGCCGCTCGCGGCTACCAGCACGTCGTCCAGATAGAGCTCCAGCCGCGACACGTCCAGGTCGGCGATGCCGGCATTGCCGATCGCCGCCAGGATGCGGCCCAGGTTCGGATCCGACGCGAAGAAGGCCGTCTTGACGAGCGGCGAATGCGCGACGGCGTAGGCCACGCGCCGGCACTCGTCGCGCGAGCGTCCGCCCTCGACCCGGATCGTGATGAACTTCGTCGCTCCCTCGCCGTCGCGCACGATCGCCTGCGCAAGCCGCACGGCCACCTCCTCGACGGCCCGGCCGAGCGCCGCCAAATCGTCCCCGGCGGCCGTCGCGACCCCGGACGCACCGCTCGCGACCAGCACGAATGCATCGTTGGTCGATGTATCGCCGTCGACCGTAATGCAGTTGAACGAGCGCTCGGCGGCTTCGCCCACCATGGCAGCCAGGTCGGAGGGGGCGACTTTCGCGTCCGTGGCGATGAAAGCCAGCATGGTCGCCATGTCTGGGCGGATCATTCCCGCTCCCTTGGCGATCCCGGTTACCGTCACCTCGCCACCGCCCAGCCGGATGCGGCGGGAAATCGCTTTTGGCACCGTGTCCGTGGTCATGATCGCCTGCGCTGCCGCCGCCCAATTGTCCGCGCGCAGGTCGGCGGTCGCAGCCGGCAGTCCAGCGAGTATGCGCTCCACGGGAAGCGGCTCCATGATGACGCCGGTGGAGAAGGGCAGCACCTCCTCTGCCGCGCAGCCCAGCGTTCGCGCCACGCCTTCGCATACCGCAAGCGCGCGCACCAATCCGTCGTCGCCCGTGCCCGCGTTGGCATTGCCTGTATTGACGACCAGCGCGCGCGCTCCCCGTTGCGCCGCCAAGTGGCGCCGAGCGAGGATCACTGGTGCCGCGCAGAACCGGTTCTGCGTAAACACCCCCGCCACCGTCGCGCCGGGCGCGAGGCGCATCAAGAGCAGGTCGCGGCGCCCCGCCTTGCGGATGCCCGCCATCGCCACGCCGAGCTCTACGCCCGCGACCGGGTGCAGCGACGCAGGGTCAGGCGACGCCAGATTGACGGCCATTCGGCTTCAGGTGAGCTTGCCGTGGCAATGCTTGTATTTCTTGCCCGAACCGCATGGGCACGGGTCATTGCGACCGACCTTCTCCGACACGCGCACCATCGGCTGCGGCTTCCTGGCCGCGGCCGCGGCGAGCGCCACCTCCTCGGCAGCCCCCTCCGGCTCCGCGAAGGCGGCATGCTGCATGCGCACGTTCTCGACGTGAGGTGCGTCGTCGACCTGCTCGAGCGACTCGGTGGCGCGAATCGCGACGGTGCTCAACGTCTTGGTGAGCTCCAGCTTCACGGACTCGAGCATCGCCCCGAAAAGCTCGAACGCCTCGCGCTTGTACTCCTGCTTCGGGTTTTTCTGCGCATAGCCACGAAGATGGATGCCCTGCCGCAGGTGGTCGAGCGCCGCCAGGTGCTCGCGCCAGTGGGCGTCGAGAATCTGCAGCATCACGTAGCGCTCGTACTGGTGAAACGAGGCCTCGGCTCCCTCCGGGATCTTGGCCCGGTACGCTTCGTCGGCCTTCTCGGTAATCCGCTCGAGCAGAGTCTCCTCGTGCAAATCGGGGTCCTTGTCCAGCCATTCCTTGACCGGCAGTCCCAGACCGATCTCGGCCTTCAGGGCGGTCTCCAGCCCGGGAATGTCCCATTGTTCCTCGACGCTCTCCTCGGGCACGTAGACGCGGAACAGGTCGGCTACGACGCCCGCGCGCAGATCCGCGATGCGTTGCGACACGTCCTGCGATTCAAGCAGCTCATTGCGCAGCGCGTAGATCGTCTTGCGCTGGTCGTTGGCGACGTCGTCGTACTCCAGCAGCTGTTTGCGGATGTCGAAGTTGCGCGCTTCGACCTTGGTCTGCGCCGATTCGATCGAGCGTGTCACCATCGAGTGCTCGATCGCTTCGCCTTCGGGCATCTTGAGCATCACCATGATGCGGTTGATGCGATCGCCGGCGAATATCTTCAGCAGCGGGTCCTCCAGCGAAAGGTAGAAGCGCGAGGAGCCCGGGTCGCCCTGGCGGCCGGACCGGCCGCGCAGCTGGTTGTCCACGCGGCGCGACTCGTGTCGCTCGGTGCCGATGATGTGCAGACCACCTGCCGCGATCACCTGGTCATGCAACTGTTGCCACTCCGCACGCAGCTTTTCGATGCGCCCCCTTTTTTCCTCGAGGGCAATCTCCGGATCGGCCTCCATCAACTCGCATTGCTTTTCGACGTTCCCGCCAAGCACGATGTCCGTGCCGCGGCCCGCCATGTTGGTGGCGATGGTGATCATCTTCGGGCGGCCAGCCTGCGCCACGATCTCGGCCTCGCGGGCGTGCTGCTTGGCGTTCAGCACCTGATGGGACAGCTTTTCTTTCGTGAGCAAGGAGGACAGCAACTCGGAGCTCTCGATCGAGGTGGTCCCAACCAGCACCGGCTGGCCGCGCTGGTAGCAGTCGCGAATGTCGTCGATGATCGCGCGGTGCTTTTCGTTGGCAGTGCGATAAACAAGATCGAGGCGGTCCTCGCGGATCATCGGCTGGTGGGTCGGAATGACCACCGTCTCGAGGCCGTAGATCTGCTGAAACTCGAAGGCCTCTGTGTCCGCCGTACCGGTCATGCCGGCGAGTTTCCTGTAGAGGCGGAAGTAGTTCTGGAACGTGATCGAGGCGAGCGTCTGGTTCTCGTTCTGGATCGAAACCTTTTCCTTCGCCTCCACCGCCTGGTGCAGCCCATCGGACCAGCGCCGTCCCACCATCAGGCGCCCGGTGAACTCGTCGACGATGATGACCTCGCCGTCCTGCACCACGTAATGCTGATCGCGGTGAAACAGATGGTGGGCGCGAAGCGCCGCGTACAGGTGGTGCACGAGATTGATGTACGCCGGCTCGTAGAGGCTCGCGCCCTGCGGCAGAAGGCCGACGCGCGCGAGGATCTCCTCGCCCTTGGCGTGGCCGGACTCGGACAGCAGAATCTGGTGGTTCTTCTGATCCACCCAGAAATCACCCGGACCGTTCTCCTCTTTCTGCGGGGTGAGAAGGGGCGCCACATCGTTCATGCGGTAGTAGACCTCGGTGCGGTCCTCGGCCTGGCCCGAGATGATGAGCGGCGTGCGCGCCTCGTCGATCAGGATGGAGTCGACCTCGTCGACGATGGCGTAATAAAGCGATCGTTGGAATCGCTCCTCGCGGTGCATCGCCATGTTGTCGCGCAGGTAATCGAAGCCGAACTCGTTGTTCGTGCCGTACGTGATATCGGCCCGGTACGCTGCGCGCTTTTCCTCGGGCTGAAGCTGCGGGATGTTGACGCCGACCGTCAGCCCGAGAAAGCTGTAGAGCTTGCCCATCCACGCCGCGTCGCGCTGCGCCAGGTAGTCGTTCACGGTGACGATGTGAACGCCCTTGCCCGCGAGGGCGTTCAGATACGCTGGCAGCGTGGCCGCCAGCGTCTTGCCTTCGCCGGTGCGCATCTCCGCGATCTTCCCGTAGTGCAGCACCATGCCACCCAGCAGCTGCACGTCGAAATGACGCATGCGCAGGGCGCGCCTGCCAGCCTCGCGCACGACCGCGAACGCTTCCGGCAGCAGATCCTCGAGAGCCCGCCTCTCGGCCTCCGGCTTGCTGTCCTCCTCCGCCGCGGAAACTCTTTCGCTGATGCGCTGCCTGAACTCGTCGGTCTTGGCGCGCAGCCTCGCGTCGTCGAGCGCCGATATCTCGGGCTCGAGCGCATTGATGCGGTCGACGGTACGGGAGTACTGCTTCAGCAGTCTTTCATTGCGACTGCCGAAAATCTTGGTGAGTACGTTTGCCATCATGGAGGTTGCAAACCAGCCCGCGTGCCACGCGGACGGGCCGTCGCGAGAGCCAAAGAAGGCCCCGCCGAGGTCCAGCGAAAAAACAAAAGTTTATCACGGCCGCCGCGGCGGCCCGTGGCGCAGCTAGTCGCGCGCCAGCGCGGCGGTGCGCCGCTGCTTGGCGTCCGGCAGCGTCGGGTTGGTCGCCGCCAAGAAGCGGTCAGGATTCACCGCGACGCCCTTGTAGCGTACCTCGAAGTGCAGATGCGGGCCGGTGGCGCGACCGGTTGAACCACTGCGGCCGACCTCGCGGCCTCGCAGCACGATTTCGCCCTTCTTCACGAGAATCCTCGACAGGTGCGCGTATCGCGTCGCGAGGTTGTTGCCGTGGTCGATCTCTACCAGGTTGCCGTACTGCGGATGCATGCCGGCGTACGTGACAATGCCCCCGGCAGCCGCATGCACCGATGTACCCGAGTCAACCTCAAAATCGATACCCTCATGCATCGCCAACTGCCCGGTGAACGGATCGATGCGCTTGCCGAAGCCCGAGCCGCGCCCTGCGTGCACGGGAAGCATCGTCGGCATCGATTTGCGGCGAACCATCAGGTCACGCAACTCGGAATCGAGAACGCCGTAGAGATCCGATCGGTTGTCCATCTGGCGAGATAGCGCCGCGAGCCGATCCTCCAGATCGCTCATCGACAGGTTCTGCGGCGGCATGGTCGATACCGCGCCCCCCAGTCCGAGAGGGCCGTTGACGCGAAACTCGGACGGCTTGATTCCCCCAACCGAGGAGAGCCGCTCCCCGAGCGCGTCAAGGCGCGTGAGCTGCGCCTGCATCTCGCCTAGCTTCACCGCCATCGCGTTGAGGTTCTGCTGCATGAATTCCCGGGACCTGGCGCTCTCCGCCCTCTGGGCAGCGAGCACAACCTGCTCGACGAAGGGCATCCGGGTACCGGGGGAAAAGCGCAGCGTGACCCAGTACATGGCCGCAGTCAGCCCGATGAGCAGCCCGACCGCCAGCAACACGCCGGCGATCAGTTGCGGCGTCGAAAGCGAGACCGACCTCGCCTTTGCCATCCGGCCCGGTATCACGATAATCTGCAAGTCTTAGCCTCCGACATCTACGCCTCTCTTGGGACTGCCCAGCATCGACCGCATCTTGTCGGCGGATGACGACATCCAGCCGGTCATCGAGAAAGCGCGCGCAATCCGCGAACTTTCCCGACTCTGCAGCGAATTCCTGCCCCCCGAACTTGCTCGACACGCGCAAGCCGCCAATTTCAAGGACGGCAAGCTGGTGATTCTGGCCGCCAATCCAGCCGCGGCCGCCAAGCTCAGATTGATATCCGAGAGTCTTGGTGTTTTTCTGTCAAAACAACGCGCAAAGGTTAGTGGAGTTTCAATTCGCGTGCAACCAAATGCATCACACCGCGCCGATGCTGCATCGCATAAAAACGTGCGGATTTCCACGGCCAGCCTCGCGGAGCTGGCTGCACTGCACGCGAGACTCGGCGACTCGCCCGCACGCGAGGCTCTGCGCGCGCTGCTGGAGCGCCAGGGGAGCGTCGCGCCGCCTAAACCGCCGCTAGAAGGCGCTCAAAAAGGAACAGCAGCAAGATCAGGACGATCACGAAAAGCGCGTACCTGAACAGGCGCCAAGCGAACCGCAGGTACTTGCGCTCCCCCGACACCAAATAGAGCAGCACCGAGACGCCCAGACCGATCGCCGCAAGCAGCCCGAGCAGACGGATCAGCAGCATGGCGCCCGGCGGCTGACGACCTTGCTAGCGGAACGTCGGCATCACCAGGCGAGCTGCTGAACGAGGCCTGCGACACCCGCGGGCGCCTCCTCGCCGTGCTCGAAGGTGACCGTGTCCCAAGCGGATGAATCGGCGAGCAGCTGGTGCAGCAGGCGGTTGTTGAGACCGTGCCCCGATTTGTGCGCGCTGAAGGCGCCGAGCAGCGGCCTGCCGAGCAGATAGACGTCGCCGATCGCGTCGAGCACTTTGTGGCGGATGAACTCGTCGGCAAAGCGCAAGCCTTCCGCGTTCAAGACGCGATATTCGTCGAGCACCACCGCATTGTCGAGACCACCGCCCAGCGCGAGGCCGGATTCGCGCAGCGCTTCGACTTCGTGCATGAAGCCGAAGGTGCGTGCTCGCGCGATTTCCTTGAGATACGAGGTTTCGGCAAAGTCCACCGTGACCGACTGGTTGCTGCGGTCGATCACCGGGTGATTGAAGACGATTGAAAAAGACAGCTTGAAACCCGCGTACGGCTCGAGGCGCGCCCACTTGTCGCCATCGCTCACCTCGATGCGCTTCTTCACGCGCAGGAAGCGCTTCGGCGCCGCCTGCTCCTCCAGTCCGGCCTGCTGTATGAGAAGCACGAACGGCGCGGCGCTGCCGTCCATGATGGGAACCTCCGGGCCATCGAGATCGACATAGACGTTGTCCACGCCGAGTCCGGCGAGCGCCGACATGAGATGCTCGACGGTGTAGACCTTCGCCTCACCCTTGACCAGGCACGAGGACAAACGCGTCTCGCCCACCAGATCGGCCCGGGCCGGAATGTCGACGGGCGGGGCAAGATCGACGCGGCGGAAAATCACGCCGGTATCGATGCGTGCCGGGCGCAGGCTCATGCTGACCTTCTGTCCGGTATGCAGTCCAACACCTGTGGCGCGGACGACGGATTTCAGAGTGCGCTGCTTAAGCATCGATAAGGTACTGTCTAGACAAGGAATTGTAGCAGAAGGGTCGCGATCGCGCCGGTAACGTGTGCAGCAGACGAAGCGTCGGCAAGGAGGGACGGCGCTACGACCACGGCGCTTGGTGGCCCGGCGGCGATCGCGTTGTAAGCCGGCGTCCTCAGTCGGCCTGCTTGCGCAGGAACGCCGGGATGTCGTACTTGTCGACGCCGCTTTGCTGCAGGGCCTCGACGGTCGAAGCCCGGTTGCGGCGGATCACGGCCGGCACTGCGTCGAGGTGGTTGTAGTCGACGACCTGGGCAACCGGCTGGTTGTCGGTGCCGGTCTTCTGCGTCACCACCAACTGCGGCTTGGGCTGGCGCAGCGCTGCCGGCGAGCCCAGGCCCGTCGCGACGACCGTGACCCGCAGATCATCACCGACCTCCTCCTCGTACACCGCGCCGAAGATGATCGTGGCATCCTCCGCGGCGAAGCTGCGGACGGTGTTCATCACCGCCTTCACCTCGCCGTGTCTGAGGCTCGCTCGGGTGGCGGTAATGTTGACCAGGACACCGCGTGCTCCCGCGAGTGTCACGCCCTCGAGCAGCGGACTGGCAACCGCTTGCTCGGCCGCGATGCGTGCGCGGTCGATACCGCTCGACTTCGCCGAACCCATCATGGCCATGCCCTGTTCGCACATCACGGTGCGCACGTCCTGAAAGTCGACGTTGATCAGCCCCGGGCAATTGATGATCTCGGCGATCCCCGCGACGGCGTTGTTCAGCACGTCATCGGCCGCCCTGAACGCCTCGTCCATGGTGACATCCTCGCCCAGCACCTCTTCGAGCTTGTCGTTCAGGATGACGATGAGCGAATCGACGTGCTGCGAGAGCTCTTCGATGCCCTGCTCGGCGAGCCTCATGCGCTTGGTGCCCTCGAAACCGAACGGCTTCGTCACCACGGCCACGGTGAGCACGTTGAGCGAGCGCGCGACTTCCGCGATCACTGGTGCCGCGCCGGTGCCCGTGCCACCACCCATGCCTGCGGTGATGAAGACCATGTGCGCGCCGGCCATCGCTTCCTCGAGACGCTCGCGCTCGGAGAGCGCCACCGCGCGCGCCTCTTCGGGCTTGGCCCCCGCGCCTAGTCCGCTGGTGCCGAGCTGAATCTGGTGACGCGCGCTGTTGCGCGCAAGCACCTGGGCATCGGTGTTGACGACGATGAACTCGACGCCTTCGACGCCCTGCTCGATCATGTGATTGACGGCGTTGCCGCCCGCGCCGCCGACGCCGATCACTTTGATGATCGGTCCCGCTCCCTGGCTGTCTACGATTTCAAACATGCTGTTTCCTCCTTGCTAGTGAATGAACTGCCGCCCACCGAATCAGAAATTGCGCTGAAACCACTCCCGCATGCGCTCCAGCACCGCCCGAAACGAGCCGCTCTGGCGCGAAAGCTGACCCTGTTGCACCTGCGCTGCCCCCTCGAGCAGCAGGCCGACCGCGGTCGCGTGGCGCGGATTGCGCACCACGTCCGCGAGCCCGCCCGTGTAACGCGGCACGCCGATGCGCACCGGCATGTGAAAGATTTCTTCGCCGAGCTCGACCATGCCGCGCATCACTGCGCTGCCGCCGGTGAGCACCACTCCCGAGGAGAGCAGCTCCTCGAAGCCGGATTCGCGCAGCACCTGTTGCACCAGCGAGAACAGCTCCTCGACGCGTGGCTCGATGACCTCGGCGAGCGTCTGGCGGGACATCACGCGAGGGCCTCGGTCGCCAATTCCCGGCACCTCGATCATCTCGTTCGGATCGGCAAGCTGGCGCAACGCCACGCCGTGCCGGATCTTGATGTTTTCCGCCTCGGCGGTCGGCGTCCTGAGCGCCATTGCGATGTCGTTCGTGATCTGGTCGCCGGCAATCGGGATCACTGCCGTGTGGCGGATGGCGCCGTTCGTGAACACCGCGATGTCGGTGGTACCGCCCCCGATGTCCACCAAGCACACGCCAAGGTCGGTCTCGTCGTCCTGCAGCACGGCGCGCGAGGAGGCGAGCGGCTGCAAGATCAGATCATTCACCTCCAGGCCGCAGCGGCGCACGCACTTGACGATGTTCTGCGCCGCCGAGACCGCTCCGGTGACGATGTGCACCTTTACCTCGAGGCGCACGCCGGACATGCCGATCGGCTCGCGCACGTCTTCCTGGCCATCGATGATGAATTCCTGGCGCAGGACGTGCAGGATCTGCTGATCGGTCGGAATATTCACCGCCTTAGCGGTGTCGATCACGCGCTGGACGTCGAGCGCCGTGACCTCCTTGTCCTTGATCGCGACCATGCCGGTCGAGTTGAAGCTGCGGATGTGGCTGCCGGCAATGCCGGCGAACGCGGAGACGATCTTGCAGTCGGCCATCAGCTCGGCTTCCTCCAACGCGCGCTGCACGGCATTGACGGTCGCTTCGATGTTGACCACGACGCCCTTCTTTAGGCCCTTGGACTCGTGTCCGCCCATGCCCAGAATCTCGAGCACACCGTCGGGGCGCAGCTCCGCCACCAGCGCCACCACCTTGGAGGTGCCGATGTCCAGTCCGACGATCAGGTCCTTGCTGTCCTTCGCCATTTCATTCAGCCCTTCAGATTCGGCGCGCGCAGCGCGAAGCCGTTCGGATAACGCAAGTCCACGTAATCGTGCCGCTGCGGCATCTTTCCCAGCGTTTCGGGATACACCGCGACGAAACGCGCGAGACGGACCTCCACCGGTTGCGCGCCGGTGTCGCGCCCCAGCATGACCTGCAATCCGTCGCCCAGCAGCAGCTGCCACGCATAGCGCGGCGTGAGCACGACGCGCACCGGCTTCGTGCCGAGCGGCGCGAGCAGCGCGACGAAGCTGCGGTAGCGGCGCGTGACTTCGGCCTCGGTGCCTGCGGGGCCGGCGAAGTACGGCAGCGGGGCGTCGCTGTGCGCGTCGAAGCGCTCACCGTAGGTGTTCACCAGCGCATCGTCTCCCCAGTGTGCCAGCGCGACATGCTCTTCGAGGCTGACTTCCAGCCGATCCGGCCAGACGCGCCGTACGTTCACGCGCCGCACCCAGGGCAGGTGCTCGAGTCCCTCGCGCAGCGCGCCGAGATCCACCGCGAAGAAGTTGCCTGCGACGTGCTCGCGCGCCGCCTGCTCGACCTGCACGCGCGTGGTATGCGCGAGCGTCCCGCGCACCGCGATCTCGCGCAACGGAAACAGCGTCGAGCGCAGCAGCAGCTGCACTGCGGTGAACGAAAGCAACAGCAGCGCAATGCCCGTCAGGATTCCGGCCATGGAGTTGAGCAGCCGCGGGTTATCCCACATGGGCGCCCTCCAGGATCCGGATGCACAGGTCCTCGTAAGACAGCCCGCGCGCGCGCGCTGCCATCGGCACCAGCGAATGATCGGTCATGCCCGGCGCGGTATTGACCTCGAGCAGGAACGGCTCACCTGCGCGGTCGAGCATCAGGTCGACGCGGCCCCAGCCGCTGCAGCCCAGGGCGCGGAAGGCATTCCGGCACAGCGCCTGGATCTCCCGCTCGCGCGCCTGCGACAGGCCGCAGGGAATGATGTAGCGCGTGTCGTCCGAGACGTATTTCGCCTGGTAGTCGTAGAAGTCGCGCGGCGTCTCGAGCTTGATGATCGGCAGCACCTCGTCGCCCAGGATCCCGACGGTGAGCTCCGTGCCCTCGATGAACTTCTCGGCCATCACGGCACGGTCGTAATTCACGGCGAGCGCGTAGGCCTCGTCCATGTGTGCAGCTTCGCGAACCTTGCTCATGCCGAGCGAGGAGCCCTCGGAAATCGGCTTGACCATCAGCGGCAGACCGAGGCGCGCGGCGACCTTGCCCATGTCGGCGCCGGCAGCGAGCAACTCGTGCGGCGGCGTCGGCAGGCCGTTCGCCTGCCAGAGCAGCTTGGCGCGCAGCTTGTCCATGGCGAGCGCCGAGCCGAGCACGCCGCTGCCCGTGTAAGGGATGCCGAGCCACTCGAACACACCCTGCACGGTGCCATCCTCGCCGAAGCGGCCGTGCAGCGCGATGAATACGCGCTCGAAGCGGCCCGCAACCAGCTCGTCCAGCGCATGCTCGGCCGGATCGAAGGCATGCGCATCGACCCCCCGCTCGCGCAGCGCGTTCAGCACCATGGCGCCGCTCTTGAGCGACACCTCGCGTTCCGCCGATTTGCCGCCCAGAAGGACGGCGACCTTGCCGAAATCCGCCGCGCTCATGCAGTCCCCACGACGCGCACTTCCGGACGCAGCTCGACGCCGGTCTTCTCGAGCACGGTCCGGCGCACGGTATCGATCAGCCACTCGATGTCTGCGGCGGTCGCGGCTCCCTTCGGGTTGACGATGAAGTTGGCGTGCTTCTCGGACACGCGCGCCCCGCCGCGGGCGAGGCCCTTCAGCCCGCAGGACTCGATCAGCCGCGCGGCGTGGTCTGCGATCGGGTTGCGGAACACGCTGCCCGCGTTGGGCAGCGACAGCGGCTGCGAAGCGACGCGCCGCGACAGGTACTCCTTCATCTTCGCTCGCGAGGCCTCGCCGTCGCCCGCGGAAAGCTTGAAATAGGCCGCCACGAACCACTCGTCCTCGCCGATGCGCCCCCCTTCCCTCAGCTCGCAATGCCGGTACGAGATCTCGAACTCGGTCCTCTCGCGGCTGCGCAGCTCGCCGCGCCGGTCAATCGTCAGCGCGCGATCGACGATGTCCCAGGTCTCACCCCCGTAGCAGCCCGCATTCATCGCTAGCGCCCCGCCGACGCTGCCGGGCACACCGGCCAGGAACTCCGCGCCGGCGAGGTTGTTCAGCGCGGCGAAGCGCGCCACCTTGGGGCTCGCCACGCCGGCTTCGGCGTAGACGCGCCCGAGCAGCAGCTCCGGCCGCTTGGCCGCGGTGTGCGTCAACACCACGGTCCCGGGGTAGCCTCCATCGCGCACCAACAGGTTCGACCCGAGCCCGACGAACAGCAGCGGCTCAGCGGGAGGCAGCTGTCGCAGGAACGCCGCGAGATCCTCGAGGTCGGCGGGCAGGTACAGCCGCGCGGCGGCGCCGCCTGCGCGCCAGCTGGTGTAGCGCGCCATCGGCTCGCCGAGCCTCAGCGTGCCGCGCAATCCCTGCAGTTCCTGCGTATCGGACATGTTCATTCGCCGTCGCGCCTCATGCGTCCCTCGCCGCCAGCTGCGCCGGCACGCCGCCGATCGAACCCGCGCCCATGGTCATGACGACGTCGCCATCGCGCGCCACGCGGCGGATCGCCTCGGCCACCCGCGCGACGTCTTCGACGAACACCGGCTCGACCTTGCCCGCCACCCGCACCGCGCGCGCGAGCGACCTGCCGTCGGCGGCAACGATCGGCGACTCGCCAGCCGCGTACACCTCGGCCAGAATCAGCGCATCGGCGGTCGAGAGCACCTTGACGAAGTCCTCGAACAGATCGCGCGTGCGCGTGTAACGGTGCGGCTGGAAGGCCAGCACGATGCGCCGTCCGGGAAAGGCGCCGCGCGCGGCCTCGAGCGTCGCGGCCATCTCGGCGGGGTGGTGCCCGTAATCGTCGATCAGCGTGAAGCGGCCACCGCCTTCGAGTGCGATCTCGCCGCAGTGCTGGAAGCGTCGCCCGACACCGTGGAAGTCCGCCAGGGCCTTCAGGATCGCGCGGTCCGGAACCGCCAGCTCGGTGGCTACCGCGATCGCCGCAAGCGCGTTCTGCACGTTGTGCCGGCCCGGCAGGTTGAGCTTCACCTCGAGCGGGGCGGCCTGGTCGCGCACCGCCCGGAAGCGCATCGACCCGCCGGCGTGCTCGACCTTCTCCGCGCGCACCGCCGCATCGGCGGCGAAACCGTAGGTCAGCACCGGCTTCGAAACGAACGGCATGATCTCGCGCACATGCGCGTCGTCGACGCACAGCACCGCGCTGCCGTAGAAAGGCAGGTTCTGCAGGAATTGCACGAAGGCCTGCTTCAGCCGCGCGAAGTCGTGCTGATAGGTGTCCATGTGGTCGGCGTCGATGTTCGTCACCACGGCGATGACCGGCTGCAGGTGAAGGAACGATGCGTCGGACTCGTCGGCCTCGACGACGATGAACTCGCCGGTGCCGAGGCGCGCGTTGGAGCCCGCGGCGTTCAGACGCCCGCCAATGACGAAGGTCGGGTCGAGCCCGCCCTCTGCGAGCACGCTGGCGACGAGGCTGGTCGTGGTCGTCTTGCCGTGCGTGCCGGCGATCGCGACGCCCTGCTTGAGCCGCATCAGCTCGGCGAGCATCAGTGCGCGAGGCACGATTGGCACGCGCCGGGCGCGCGCCGCCATCACCTCCGCGTTCTCGCCGCCGACCGCCGTCGACACCACGATGGCGTCCGCTCCGTTGACGTTCGCGGCGGCGTGGGTTAGCGAGACCTTTGCCCCCAATTGCGCCAGGCGGCGGGTCGCCGCGTTCTCGGTCAGGTCCGAGCCGCTCACCTGGTAGCCGAGGTTGAGCAGCACCTCGGCGATGCCGCTCATGCCCGAGCCGCCGATGCCGACGAAGTGGATGTGGCGTACCTTGTGCTTCACGGACGCCCTTCCTCGGCGAGGGCCATGCAGCGCTCGGCAACCACTCGCGCGGCGTTCGGTCTGCCGAGGGCGCGCGCCTTAGCCGCCATGTCGAGCAGCTTGGCCCGATCGAGCGAGCGCAGCAGCTCGGCGAGGCGCGCCGGGGTCATTTCCGTCTGCGGCAGCAGGATGGCGGCGCCGCGCTCAGCGAGGAACTTTGCGTTGGCCGTCTGATGGTCGTCCACGGCGTGCGGGAACGGTACGAGCACGCTCGCCACGCCGCCGGCCGACAGCTCCGCGACGGTCGTCGCGCCGGCGCGGCAGATCACCAGATCGGCTTCGGCATAGCGCCGGGCCATGTCGTCGATGAATGCCACCAGCTCGCCCTCGACGCGCGCCCCGGCATAGTTGGCACGCAGCGTCTCGAGGTGCCTCTCGCCGGCCTGCTGCACCACACGCGGCCGCTCGAGCGCAGGCAGCAGCGCGAGCGCCTTGGGCACCACCTCGTTGAGCGCTTGGGCGCCCAGACTGCCGCCGACCACCAGCACGCTGAGCGGGCCGCTGCGCCCAGCGAGCCGTTCCGCGGGCGCGGCGAGGTCGGCGATCTCGGCGCGCACCGGGTTGCCGGTCCACTCGGCGTTCTTCAGCGCACCGGGAAACGCGACCATCGACTTGTCGGCAAGCGCGGCCAGCACGCGATTGGCGAGCCCTGCTACGGCGTTCTGCTCGTGCACCGCGAGCGGACGGTTGAGCAACGAGGCCATCATGCCGCCCGGAAATGCGACGTAGCCGCCCAGACCCAGCACCACGTCGGGCCGGATGCCGAACAGGGCGCGCGCGCTCTCCCAGAACGAGACCAGCAGATTCGCCGGGAACAGCAGCGTGGCGAGCAGACCCTTGCCGCGCAGCGCTCGGGCACGGATCCACGCCATGCGGTAGCCTCGCGGCGGCACGATGCGCGCTTCCATGCCGCTCCTGGCGCCCATCCACACCACGTCCCAGCCGGCGGCGCGCATCTGTTCGGCGACCGCCAAGCCGGGGAAAATATGCCCGCCGGTGCCTCCTGCCATGATCAGGATGGTGCGGCTCATGCCGGCAAGCCCCTTGCGAGCTGGCGGTTTTCCCAGTCGACGCGCAGCACGATTGCGAGCGCGACAAAATTCACCACCAGGCCTGTGCCGCCGAAGCTCATCAACGGCAGCGTCAGGCCCTTGGTGGGCAGCAGCCCCATGTTCACGCCCATGTTGATCAGCGCCTGGAAGCCGATCCACACCCCGATGCCCTGCGCCAGGAGCGCGGCGAAGTGGCGCTCGCGCAATGCCGCCTGCCGCCCGATCACGAACGCGCGAAACACGACCCACGCGAACAGCGCGATCACCACGCCGACGCCGGCGAAACCGAGCTCCTCCGCGATCACCGCGAGAAGGAAGTCGGTATGCGCTTCGGGCAGGTAATGGAGCTTCTCGACGCTCGCGCCGAGTCCCACTCCGAGCCACTCGCCGCGGCCGAATGCGATCAGCGCATGCGACAGCTGGTAGCCGCTGCCGAACGCGTCGGACCAGGGATCCATGAAGCCGAAAATGCGCTGCATGCGATACGGGGACGACAGCACCAGCCCGGCGAAGCCGACGGCCAGCATTACGACGAGGAGCGCGAAGTGCCTGCCGTTCATGCCGCCGAGGAACAACATGCCGAAGGCCGTGACCGCGATGACCACGAAGGCGCCGAAGTCCGGCTCGCGCAGCAGCAACCACGAGACCAGCAGCATCACCGCCAGCATCGGCAGCAGGCCCTTGTGGAATCTTTTGAGCACGGCGTGCTTGCGCACGGTGTAATCGGCCGCATACAGCACCACCGCCAGCTTCACCAGCTCCGAGGGCTGGACGCTGAATGCACGCAGATCGAGCCAGCGGCGCGCGCCGTTCACCTCGCGCCCGATACCCGGGATCAGCACGACAACGAGCATCAGCACGGCGCCGAGGAACAGCCACGGCGCGCTCTTTTGCCACATGCGCACCGGTATCAGGAACACGGTGGTCGCGGCGAGCAGCGCGGCGCCGAAAAACACCGCCTGGCGAACCAGGTAATAGGCCGAGTTGTGGCCGGTGAAGCGGCTCGCGCCGGCCGTTTCGATCGATGCCGAGTACACCATCACCACGCCCGTGGCCGCGAGCAGCAGCGCTGCCCACGCGAGAGAGCGGTCGTATTCGGCCGTCGGCGCGTTCTGCGCGAACACGTAGCTAGCCATGCCCGAGCCTCGTCACGGCCGCGGCGAAGACCTCGCCGCGGTGCCGGTAGTCGCGGAACATGTCGAAGCTGGCGCAGGCCGGCGACAGCAGCACCGCCTCGCCCGGGCGCGCCGCACGCGCCGCCGCGGCCACCGCGTCCTCCAACGAGGCGCAGGTTTCCAGCGGCACCCCGCTTCGGCTCAGCGCGCGCGCAATGAGCGGCGCGTCGCGCCCGATGAGCAGCACGCGGCTCGCGCGCTCGGCAACGGGCGCGGCGAGCGGCGCGAAGTCCTGGCCCTTGCCGTCGCCGCCCGCGATCAGCACCACCTTCTGCTGCATGCCGCGCAACGCAGCGATCGTGGCGCCGACGTTCGTGCCCTTTGAATCGTCGTACCAGGCGACGCCGCCGCGCAGCGCGACGCGCTCGAGGCGGTGCGGCAAGCCGCGGAAGCTGCGCAGCCCTTCGCTCACCGCCTCGCGCGCAGCGCCCAGCGCGCCCGCCAGCGCCGCCGCGGCGAGTGCGTTGGACGCGTTGTGCCAGCCGTGGATCGGCAGCTCGTCGGCCGCGATGAGCAGACTTTCGCCCTGCGCGAGCCATTTCCGGCCTTTGACCGTGACGATTCCATAATCCTCCGCGTGCGGCGGCGCGTCGAGGCCGAAGCTGATGCGCTGCGGACCCGCGGGCGCGAGCGCCGCCGCGCGCGCGTCGTCGCGGTTCAGCACCTGCGTGCCCTCGCCCTGAAAGATGCGCGCCTTCGCCGCGCCGTACTCCGCGAGGCCCGCGTACCGGTCGAGGTGATCCTCCGAGAGGTTCAGCAGCGCGGCGCAGTCCGGGGCGAGCGACCAGGTCGTCTCGAGCTGGTAGCTGGAGAGCTCCAGCACCCAGGCCTGCGGCAGCCGGCCCGTATCGAGGCGACGCATCAGCGCCTCGAGCGCCGCCGGCCCGATGTTGCCCGCGACCTCGCAATCGATGTGCGCCGCGCGCAGCAGGTGGCCGGTGAGCGCCGTGACGGTCGTCTTGCCGTTGGTGCCGGTCACCGCCGCCACCTGCGCCGTGCCGGCGCGGCGCACCCGCCAGGCAAACAGCTCGATCTCGCCTGCCACAGGAATGCCGCGCGCGAGCGCCTGCTGCACCACCGGCTCGGACAGCGCGAGCCCCGGGCTGATGCACACCAGGTCGACACCCTCGAGCAGCCGCGCCTCGAACGCGCCGGTGACGAGCTCGCCCGGCCCGAGGTCGGGAGCGCGCGGCGGCACGGCGCGCGTGTCGGCGACGCGCGCGCGGCCTCCTTCGCGCGCCACCCACTTCGCGACCGCCAGGCCCGTATCGCCCAGCCCGAGCACCAGCACGCGCTTGCCGGCGAGCGGCATCGGCGTCGGGCGGGGCAGAAGGTTGAAGATGGATTCGGGCATCGACACGCTCACCTCAGCTTCAGCGTCGACAGGCCGAACAGCACCAGCATCATGGTGATGATCCAGAAGCGCACCACCACCTGGGACTCCTTCCAGCCTTCGAGCTCGTAGTGGTGGTGCAGCGGCGCCATGCGGAAGATGCGCTTGCCGCCGCTCGCCTTGAAGTACAGCACCTGGATCATCACCGACAGGGTCTCGGCGACGAACACGCCGCCCATGATGAACAGCACCACTTCCTGGCGCACGATCACGGCAATGGTCCCGAGCGCAGCGCCGAGCGCGAGCGCGCCCACGTCGCCCATGAACACTTCCGCCGGATAGGCGTTGAACCACAGGAAGCCGAGCCCGGCGCCGGCGAGCGCGCCGCAGAACACGATCAGCTCGCCCGCCCCGGGAATGTAGGGAAGGCCGAGGTACTTCGAGAAGCCGACGTGGCCGGCGACGTAGGCGAAGATGCCGAGCGCGCTGCCGACCATGACCGTGGGCATGATCGCCAGGCCGTCCAGGCCGTCGGTCAGGTTGACCGCGTTCGAGGTGCCGACGATCACCAGGTAGCTAAGCACGATGAAGCCGATGACGCCGAGCGGGTAGGCGACGTGCTTGAAGAACGGCACGATCAGCTGGCTGAGCGCGGGCGTGCCCTGCGCCATCCACGCAAGGGCCCCCGCGGCGGCCAGCCCGATCATCGACTGCCAGAAGAATTTCGCCTTCGCCGACATCCCCTTGGGATTGCGGTGCACCACCTTGCGGTAGTCGTCGATCCAGCCGACGGCGCCGAAAGCGAGCGTCACCAGCAGCACGATCCACAGGAAGCGGTTGGCAAGATCGCCCCACAGCAGCGTCGTGATGGCGATCGCCAGCAGGATCAGCGCCCCGCCCATGGTCGGCGTCCCGGCCTTCGTGAGGTGCGTCCGGGGCCCGTCGTCGCGCACCGACTGACCGATCTTGTAGACCGTGAGCTTGCGAATCACCAGCGGGCCCATAATCAGCGAAATGGCGAGCGCGGTGAGGCACGCGAGCACCGCGCGCAGCGTGATGTAGTTGAAGACGTTGAATACCCGCACGTCCTTCGCCAGCCACTGCGCGATCTCGAGAAGCATCAGTGCGCCCCTTCGCGCTCGGGTGCACCCGACAATGCGGCGACCACGCGCTCCATGCGCATGAAGCGCGAGCCTTTGACGAGAATCGTCGCTCCCGGCGTCGCGCGCTGGCGCAGCGCCGCCAAGAGCTCGTCGAGCGACGCCGCATGCACGCCGCCGGCGCCGAACGCGTCGACCGCCGCCTTGCTCGCCTCGCCGATCGCGAGCATCGCGGAGACGTCGCGGCTGCGCGCATACGCGCCCACCTCGCGGTGGAACTCGGGGCCCCGGTCGCCGACCTCGCCCATGTCGCCCAGCACCAGCACGGTCGGTGCGGGGCACGCCGCGAGGATGTCGATCGCGGCGCGCACCGAGTCCGGGTTGGCGTTGTAGCTGTCGTCGATCACCGTCGCGCCAAGTGGCGAGCGCTTTACCTGCAGGCGCCCGGCGTAGGGACGGAACGCCGACAGCCCTTCGCCGATCGTCCGGGGGGCGACGCCCGCCGCATGCGCGCAAGCCGCTGCCGCAAGCGCGTTGCGCACGTTGTGCAATCCGGGTATCGCGAGCGTCGCTGCGGCCTCGCCCGCGGGCGTGCGCACGCGGATCTCGCTCGCGAGCTGCTTCAACGCATAGCCGCCGCTGACCCCGGCGCCGGCGCCCAGGCCGAAATCGACGACGCGATGGGGCTCGGCCGCCGCACGGAACACCGCCGCCAGGGCGTCGTCGGCGTTCACCACCGCGACGCCGTCGGCCGGCAGTGCCTTGTATACGTGCGAATTCTCCTCGGCGACTTCCTCGACCGAGCCCATGAATTCGAGGTGCTCGCGCTGCGCGTTGTTGACCAGCGCGATCGTCGGCTGTGCGATGCCTGCGAGGTAGCCGATCTCGCCCTTGTGGTTCATGCCAAGCTCGATCGCGCAATAGCGGTGCGCCGCGCGCAGCCGCAGCAGCGTGAGCGGCAGGCCGATGTCGTTGTTGAGGTTGCCCGCGGTGGCCAGCACCCGGTCCTCTCCCGCGTGGCAGCGCAGGATCGCAGCCAGCATCTCCTTGGTGGTAGTCTTGCCGTTGGAGCCGGTGATCGCCACCAGCGCCGGCGAAAAGCGCGCGCGCCAGTGGCGCGCCAGATCGCCGAGGCTGCGCTTGGTGTCCCGCACGACCAGCACCGGCAGCGGCGCCCGTCCCGCGAATCCGGCGTCGATCATGGCGGCAGCGGCACCGGCCGCGCGCGCCGCTTCGAGAAACGCATGGCCGTCGAAGCGCTCGCCGCGCAGCGCGACAAACAGATCGCCGTTCCTGAGCGCCCGGCTGTCGGTGGACACGCCGGAAAAGCGCGCGTCGTCGCCCGACCGGCGGGCCTCCAGCACGCGCGCGGCTTCTGCGAGCGCCATCATCTCCGCCTCCAGTGGCCGAGCGCCGCTCGCGCAGCGCCGGCGTCCGAGAACGGCAGCCGCTTGCCGGCGACCTCCTGGTAGGTTTCGTGTCCCTTGCCCGCGACCAGCACCACGTCGTTCGCGGACGCCTCGAGCACGGCGCGCTCGATGGCCGCCGCGCGATCGGGTTCGATCCGATGCACGCGCGACGCGCCGGCGCGGATGGCTTCGATGATCGACAGCGGCTCCTCGCTCCGGGGATTGTCGGAGGTGAGCACCACGCGGTCGGCGAGCCGCGAGGCGATCGCGCCCATCAGCGGGCGCTTGTGGGGATCGCGTTCGCCGCCGGCACCGAACACCGCGACCAGCGCCCCGCCGCGCGCATCGGCGAGCGGCCGCAGCGCCTGCAGCACCTTCTCCAGCGCGTCCGGCGTGTGCGCGTAGTCGACCACCACCAGCGGCCCTTGCGTCGCCACGATGCGCTGCATGCGCCCCGGCACCGCGGGAAGATTGCCGAGCAGCGCGCTGGCCTCGTCGAGCGCCACGCCGAAGGCAACCATGCAGCCGAGCACGCCGAGCGCGTTCGACACGTTGAAGCGCCCCAGCTGATCGATGCGCGTCTCCGCCTCGCCCCAGCTCGACGCGAGCAGCACCCGCATCGCATCGCCCTCGACCGCGATTGCGCGCGCGGCGACGAATTCGCTCACGCTGCCGGGCGCGATCGAGGCCGGGGAAAGCGCGTAGCCGATGGTGCGCACGCCGCGCGCCGCGAGCCGCCGCGCCAGCTGGACGCCGAGCACGTCGTCGAGGTTGAGCACGGCCGCGGCGAGGCCGGGCGTGTCGAACAGCATGCCCTTGGCCTCGGCGTAGGCCTCCATCGTGCCGTGGTAGTCGAGGTGATCATGCGAAAGGTTCGTGAACAGCGCGCAATCGAACGCGACCCCGTTGACCCGGCCTTGCGCGAGACCGTGGGAGGAAACCTCCATCGCAACCGCGCGCGCGCCCTCGCGCCTCATGGCAGCGAGCGTCGCGTGCAGCTCGAGCGCGTCCGGCGTGGTGTTGGTGGGCGCAGAGAGCGCCCCCGGCTGGCCGCTGCCGAGCGTTCCGATCACGCCGGCCTTGTCGCCGTGCGCGCAGAGCAGCGCGGCGAGCCATTGGCTGCAGGAGGTCTTGCCGTTGGTGCCGGTAACACCGCACACCCACATCGCCTCCGACGGGCGCCCGTAGAACTGGTGCGCGAGCGCGCCCGCGCGCTGCTTCAGTCGGCTCACGCCCACGTTCGGGACGTTCCATTCCGCGCGCCAGGCGAAGCCTTCGGCTTCCCAGAGCACCGCCGCCGCGCCGCGGCGGATCGCGTCGCCGATGTACGCGCGCCCGTCGGCGGTCTCGCCCGGATAGGCGAAGAACGCCACGCCCGGCGCGCACCCGCGGCTGTCCGAGGAAAGCCGCTCGATCATTGCGCCCTGTGACGCGAGGTGCGTGAAGAGGTCCGGTTCCGGGGATCCCACCTGTCCGCCCAGCATCCGTGGAGTCGACTTGGAGTCTCGAGCCATGCTTGGACCGGGCCGCGCATCAGGTGCCCTCCTTGGCTTCATCGCCTTCCCCCGGCATCTCGAGCGGCTCGAGCGGCGCGTCGTGCGGAACGTCGAGCATCCGCAGCGCGCCCTTCATCACTTGCGCGAAGACCGGCGCCGCGACCAGCCCGCCGTAGTAATCGCGGCGCACGTCTGGCTCGTCGATCATCACGGCGATTACGATGCGCGGCGCCGAGGCCGGAGCAAAGCCGACGAAGGAAGAGACGTATTTGTCCGCGGCGTAGCCGCCGTTTTCCTGCTTGTGCGCAGTGCCCGTCTTGCCGGCAACGCGCCAGCCCATGATGCGCGCGCGCGGCCCGGTGCCGCCGGGCTGCACCGCGAGCTCCAGCATCTTGCGCACCTCGCGTGCCGTCTGCGCCGAAATCACGCGCACGCCGTGCGCGGGCGCGTCCGCGCGCAGCAGCGTGAGCGGCACCAGCTCGCCGTCGCGGGCAAACACGGTGTAGGCATGCGCCAGCTGCATCAGGCTCACCGCGATGCCGTGTCCGTAGGCCATCGTCGCCTGCTCGATCGGACGCCAGGTCTTCCACGCGCGCAGCTTGCCGGCCGATTCGCCCGGGAAACCAAGCGCAGGAGGCGCACCGAAACCCACGCGACTGAACATCTCCCACATCTGCTCGCGGGGCAGCTCGAGGGCGATCTTGGCGGCGCCGACGTTGGAGGACACCTCGATGACCTGCGCCACCGTCAGCGCGCCTTCCTTGTGCGCGTCGTGGATCGTGTAGCCGCCGATGGCGAGCTTGCCGGCCCCGGTCTGTAACAGCGTCGTTGGCGTGATGCGCCCGAGCTCGAGCGCCAGCGCTATGGTGAAGGGCTTGAGCGTCGAGCCCGGCTCGAAGCTGTCGGTCAGGGCACGGTTGCGCAGCTGCGCTCCCGTGAGCCGCGAGCGATTGTTCGGGTTATAGGACGGCACGTTCGCGAGCGCGAGTACTTCGCCGGTGCGCACATCGAGCGCGACGATGGCTCCCGCCTTCGCGCGGTGGCTCGCGACCGCGTCGCTCAGCGCACCGTAGGCGAGGCTCTGGATCTTGCTGTCGATCGACAGCGTCAGGTCCTTGCCGTCCTGCGCCGCACGGATCGACTCGACGTCCTCGACGATGCGCCCGAGACGGTCCTTGATCACGCGGCGGCTGCCCGGCTTTCCACCGAGGCTCGACTGGTAGGCGAGCTCGATGCCCTCCTGGCCTATGTCGTCGACACCGGTGAAGCCGACCAGATGCGCTGCGACTTCGCCGCCAGGGTAGTAGCGCCGGTACTCGGGCTGCTGGTACACCCCCGGGATGCCGAGCGCGTCCACCTTCTGCGCAGTATCGGGCGAAACCTGCCGCTTCAGGTAGACGAAGTCGTGGTCGGTTTCGGCGAGCTTCCTGGCCAGCTCGCGCGCGTCGAGTCCGAGCAACCGCGCGAGCCGTCTCTTCGTCCCGGCGCTCGCCTCGACGTCGGCCGGAATCATCCAGATCGACTTCACCGGGGTGGACACCGCGAGTGCTTCGCCGTTGCGATCGAGCACCCGGCCGCGCGTCGCGGGCACTTCGAGCACGCGCGAATAGCGTGCCTCGCCCTTCTCCTGCAGAAACTCGGTCTTCATCGCCTGCAGGTAGACCGAGCGAGCGACGAGCACGGCGAAGGCCCCGAGGAACACGACCAGCACGAAACGCGCGCGCCATACCGGCAGGCGCACCAGCGCCGGAGCCGCGGCGAGGCTCATTTCGCGGCCTCCGCCGGGCGCGGCACCAGCACCACCCGCCGAGGATCGGGCACGTGCATGCCAAGCTTCTCGCGCGCGATCTTGTCCACGCGCGAAAGCAGGCCCCAGGTGCTCGCCTCGAGCTGCAGCTGCCCGAACTCGACGTCGAGCTGACGGGCGCGCTGCTCCTCGTGCTCGAGTTCGGAGAACAAGGTGCGTGCCTTGTGCTGGGAAGTGACGAGCCCGAGCGCGCAGACGACGAGAACCAGGAGGAGGAGAAGGTTCAGCTTCGCCACGCGTCGGGCTCGATTCGGTTGAACAGCGACGGGTCGATGGGCGCGCCCGTGCGCTCGGCGACGCGCAGCGTTGCGCTGCGCGCGCGCGGATTCGCCGCGATTTCGGCAGCCGAGGCGCGGATCGCACGGCCTACGATTTTCAGCGGCATTTGTGGCATTTCGCTGGCACGGATGGGCAAATCCCGCGGCAGATCGGCGCGCGAGGTCGCGCGCATGAAGCGCTTGACGATGCGGTCCTCGAGCGAGTGGAAGCTGATCACCGCCAGCCGTCCACCCGGCGCGAGACGCGCAAGCGCCTGAGGCAGCATCAGCGACACTTCCTGAAGCTCCCTATTGACGAGAATCCGTAGAGCTTGAAAGGTGCGCGTCGCCGGATCCTGGCCCGGTTCCCGTGTGCGGACCGCCGCACCCACGATATCGGCAAGTTGCTTCGTGCGAACGACGGGTTCGCGCTCGCGAGCAGCAACAATCGCCTTTGCAATCTGTTTAGCAAACCGTTCTTCGCCATAGTCCCCTATCCCCTCCCTGATCTCCCGCTCGGTCGCACTTGCGAGCCATTGCGCCGCTGTTACGCCGCGGCTGGTGTCCATGCGCATGTCGAGCGGTCCGTCGGCCCGGAACGAAAAACCGCGCGCCGGATCGTCGAGCTGCGGGGATGACACCCCGAGGTCGAACAGCATTCCGTGCGCCAGCGGCACGCCCTGGGCGTCGAGCACGGCGGAGAGCTCGCTCATGCGCGCGTGCGAGATGTGAAACCGGGCATCGCTGATCGAGCGTGCGGCCGCCACCGCCTCCGGATCGCGATCGATCGCGATCAACCTGCCCGCGGGCCCGAGCCGCTCGAGGATCGCGCGGCTGTGCCCCCCGCGACCGTAGCTGCCGTCCACGTAGGTGCCATCGGGCCGCAAGGCGAGCGCCTCGAGAACCTCCGGGAGCAGCACGGCGCGATGCGTGAGCGTCTGCGCGCCCATCGTTCGCCTCCGACGTCACAGCGAAAAGTCCTCCATGCCGGGCGGCGGCGTGCTCGAGCCCGACAGGGCGCTCGTGAGCTTCGCGCTCCACACACCGCTGTCCCACAACTCGAAGTAGCCGCCCTGGCCGACCATCATCGCTTCGCGCTCGAGCCTGGCGTGCAGCCGCAGCGCCGCCGAGAGCAGCACGCGGCCCGAGCCGTCCGGCGCGACGTGTTCTTCGAGGCCGAGCAGCAGCCGTTTCCACCAACTCGCCTGCGGATTGAAGCTCGGGAACGTCTCGACCCTCGCGCGCACCGGCTCCCACGCGCTTTCCGGGTAGATCAGCACGCAGCCGTCGGGGTGCGCGGTCAGCACCAGCGACTTGCCGCTCTCGAGCAATGCTTCACGGTGACGCGTCGGAATGGCCAGGCGGCCCTTCGCGTCGAGCGTGATGACGGTTGCCCCGTGAAACGTCCCACCCATGGCCCGTTTTTCCTCGGCGATGTGCGCGCGAAACGCAAAACTCCGCAATTCGCCACTTTTTTCTACCTTTTCCCACTGTAGGGGAAAGGATCGGGCGGGTCAAGACTTAAACAGGCATTTTTTCTCGTTTAGACAAAGACTTAGAGAAAAATAAGAAGAGAAATTCTTCACTAAAAATAATATTTTATATCAATTAGTTATTTATTTTAGTGAAAGTGACTTCTGAAAACAGGGGCGACACGGATCGCCAGGCGGCGACGCACGCCATTTTCCCGGCGCGCCCGATTCAGGCGGCGCGCGCGAGCCGGTCGATCATCTCCGCCGAGAGGTTCAGCTTGGCGCCGGCCGTCTGGATATCCTTCCAGGTGGTGGCGTCCACCGCGATGCCCTCGCGCAGGCGTTTCGCCCGGGTCTCGCGCTCCGGATCGCCGGCGAGGCGCACCTTGTCGAAGCCCGGCGCGGGCGGCGATTTCTTTACCCATTCGACGAACTCGGCCGCCTCGCTGGCGAATACCTGACCGGTGCCGAGCTTCGCCGGATCGATGAGGATCGAAAGCATGCCGTTCAGCACCCGCTTCTTGCTGCGCTCTCCCGTGTGCTGCGTGCCGCCGCCGGTGAGCGCGCCGCCGAGCAGCTCGCAGACCACCGCCAGACCGTATCCCTTGTGCAGGCCCATGGTGGTGAGCGCGCCGAAGGGCTCGATCACGCCGTAGCGTGGTTCGACCGTCGGATTGCCCCGGTCGTCGATCAACAGCCCCTGCGCCACCTTTTCGCCCTTGTTGTGGGCGACGCGAATCTTGCCCTGTGCCACCGCGCTGGTCGCCATGTCGAGGATCAGGGGCGGCTGGCCGGGCAGCGGGATGCCGATCGTGCAAGGGTTGGTGCCGAAGCGCGCGTCAGAGCCGCCGTAGGGCGCGACGATCGGGCGCGAGATGACGTTGACGAAACTGATCGACACCAGGCCCTGCGCCACCGCCTGCTCCGCCCACTGGCCGATGCGGCACAGGTGGTGCGAGTTGGCGAGCGCCATCACCGCGACGCCGTGCTGTTTGGCGCGCGCGATCGCGATGTCGGTGGCCTCCATGCCGATCACCTGCCCGTAACCGGCTTGGCCGTCGAGCGCCACCAGGGCGCCGCCGTCGAACTTGATCTGCGGATGCTGGTTCGGCCTGAGGCCCCCCTCCTGCAGTGATTCGATGTAGCGCGGGATCATGCCGACGCCGTGCGAGTCGTGTCCGGTCAGGTTGGCGGTGACGAGGTTCTCCGCCACCAGCCGCGCCTCGCGCGCGTCGCTGCCGCCGGCGGTCACGATCGCCTCGATCGCGCGCGTCAGCGGCGTGGACTGGAATACGTGGGTTTGGGCCATGGAAGTCTTCGCGGAAAATGGAAAGGCGCGCAAGTGTACCGCGGCACGCCGCTCGCTTGACAAGGCGGAGAACCGGGCACTAGATTGGCCCGATGATCAGCAAGATCCTGGCGACCCCCGAGGCGGCGCTCGCCGACATCCACGACGGCGCGACCATCATGATCGGAGGCTTCGGCAACGCCGGAATGCCGGCGCAGCTGATCGACGCGCTGATCGGGCAAGGCGCGAGGCAGCTCACCATCGTGAACAACAACGCCGGCAACGGCGACACGGGCCTCGCGGCGCTGATCAAGGCGCGGCGCGTGAAGAAGATGATCTGCTCGTTTCCGCGGCAGGCCGATTCCTGGCACTTCGACGGGCAGTACCGGGCCGGGGAGATCGAGCTCGAGCTCGTGCCGCAGGGCACGCTCGCCGAGCGCATTCGCGCGGCCGGCGCGGGCATCGGCGCGTTCTTCACGCCGACCGCATATGGCACGCGGCTCGCCGAGGGAAAGGAGACGCGACGCATCGGCGGGCGCGACTACGTGCTGGAATATCCGATCCACGCCGACTACGCGTTGATCAAGGCCGACCGCGCGGATCGCTGGGGCAACCTTGTATATCGCAAGACCGCGCGCAACTTCGGGCCGATCATGGCAAGCGCGGCTCGGTGCACCGTCGCCCAGGTGCGCGAGGTCGTCGAGCTCGGCGCGCTCGGTCCGGAGGAGATCGTCACCCCGGGAATATTCGTGCAGCGCGTGGTGCGCGTCCCGGCAAGCGCGTCGCTCGACAAGGCCGCCTAGGAGCGCCGATGAAAAAGCTCGACCGCAACCAGATCGCCGCGCGCGTGGCGCGCGACATCCCGGAGGGCGCCTACGTCAATCTCGGCATCGGATTGCCGACGCTGGTGGCGAATCACATTCCCAAGGGACGCGAAATAATCCTGCACAGCGAGAATGGGGTGCTCGGCATCGGCCCCCGCCCGGCACCGGGCCAGGAGGACGAGGACCTGATCAATGCTGGCAAGGAGCCCGTCACGCTGCTGCCGGGCGGCTCGTATTTCCATCACTCCGACTCGTTCGGCATGATCCGCGGCGGACACATCGATTTCTGCGTGCTCGGCGCGTTCCAGGTATCCGCCGCAGGCGATCTCGCCAACTGGCATACCGGCGAGTCCGACGCGATCCCGGCGGTCGGCGGCGCGATGGACCTCGCCGCCGGCGCGAAGAAGGTGCTGGTGATGATGGAGCACGTCACCAAGAGCGGCGGCAGCAAGATCGTCGAGCGCTGCAGCTATCCCCTCACCGGCGTGGCCTGCGTAAACCGCATCTACACCGACCTCGCGGTGATCGACGTCCGGCCCGACGGGCTGCACGTCGTCGAGATGGTCGACGGTCTTTCGTTCGAGGAACTGCAGCGCCTGACTGGTGCGCCGCTAAAGCTCGGCACGGCGGCCGCGAAGGCCGCCTAGTCAGGCGTCCGCGTCACTGCGGCTTGATCCCTGCGGCCTTGATGATGATCGCATAGGTCGCCATCTCCTCGCGCACGAACCCGGCAAATTCCGCCGGGGACATGTCGAGCGTGTCGTTGCCGAGCTTGGCGAGCTTTTCGCGCACCCCGGGATCTGCGAGCGCCTTCCTCACGTCTGCCGAGATCCTCTCCACGATGGGCACGGGCGTTCCCGCCGGCGCCCACAGCCCGAACCACAGCGGCGAATCGGCGCCCTTCACACCTGCCTCGCCGGTGGTCGGCACCTCGGGCAGCTGGCTGTTGCGCTTCGGCGTGCTCACCGCAAGCGCGCGCAGCTTGCCGCTGCGAATGCTGGACATCGCGGCCGAGATCGGCGCCCAGTAGCAGTCGACCGAGCCGCTCAGGATGCTGGCGATGACCTCCGGGGTTCCCTTGAAGGGCACCTGGGTCACGTTGATCCCCGAGGCGGCCACGAAGCGCTCGGTGTTGAGATGCGTCCCGCTGCCGATGCCCGCATGGCCGAAATTGATCGCGCCGGGCTTCGCCTTGGCGGCGTTGACCAGGTCCATCAGTGTCCTGTGCGGCGAATTGCCCGCGACCACCAGCACGTTGGGTTGCATGGTGAGCGGCGCGATGTCGACGAAGTCCTTGAGCGTGTCGTACGGCAGCTTGGCGTAGATCGCGGGCGTCACCGCATGCGCCGAGGAGTCGATCAGCAGCGTGTAGCCGTCCGCCGCCGCGCGCGCCACCGCGGCGGTGCCGATCGACCCGCCGGCTCCGGCGCGGTTCTCGGGCACCACGGGCTGGCCCCAGTATTCGGAAACCTTCTGCATCACGATGCGCCCGACGATATCGGTCGAGCTGCCCGGCGTGAACGAGATGATCGCGTGCACCGGCTTGTTCGGATAATTTTGCGCCTGCGCTTGCAGCGCCGTTGCGGCTAGCGCCGCGACCAAGACCGTTCTCCACCCTCTCATTTCTTCCTCCATCCCCTTAAAGTCGCGTTCAAGACAAGCCGTCCCCTACCTGCACGTTCTCTGGTTGCAGCTCCAGGCCCGAGCTCTGGGCCTGCTGCAGCAGAAGCGTCGCGAAGTCCTGCTCGGTCATGCCGCGGCCGATCATCGACTGCACCAGGTCGCGCGTCGCCGACGCGAGCGGCAGCGGCACCTCGAAGCGCCGGCCGGCGTCGAGCCCGAGATCCAGATCCTTGCGCAGCAGCTTCGGCGTGAACGTCACCTTGAAGTCGAGGTTGACGAACGCGGGGGTCTTGTAGCGCGAGAAGGTGGAGCCCATCACGCTCTGGTTGATGAACTCGAGGAACGCGTGGCGCGGCACGCCCGCCTTCTGCGCCAGCACCGTGATCTCCGCCAGCGACTGGGTGACCACTCCGAGCAGCACGTTGTGGCAGATTTTCACGATGCGCGCGAGCTCGCCCTCGCCCACGTAGCTCGCCGCCGCGCCGATCATCTTCAGATAGGGCAATGCCTGGTCGAAAAGGGCTTTCGGGCCGGAGCAGACGAACGACAGGCGTCCCGCCTTGATCACTTTGGCATTGCCGCTCACGGGCGCGGCCAGATATCCGATGCGGCGCGCGGCGAGCAGCGAGCGCAGCTCGGCAGACCCTTCGAGCGAGATCGATGAGCACTCGATCAGCATGCGCGGCGTGCTGCCGCCCGCGGAAAGCAACCCGCGCTCGCCCGCGACCACCTCCCTGACGTCGTCCCAGGTCGAGACGATGCAGAACACGATGTCGCAGGCGGCGAGCTCCGGCAGCGTATGCGCCACTTTCGCGCCGTATTTCGCGAGCGGCTCCGCCTTGGCGCGCGTGCGGTTCCACACCAGCAGGTCCGCGCCGCCCTTGGCCAGGCGCGCCGCCATCTCGTAGCCCATGCGACCGGCGCCGATCCAGCCGATCTTCATATCAGTACCGGTTGGCAATCGGCAGCTCCTCGGCGGGGTAGAGCGAGATGATCTGCGCGCCCTTGGGCGTCAGGATCACCTCCTCCTCGATGCGCGCCGCCGAAATGCCGTCGGTCGCCGGGCAATAGGTCTCCACGGCGAACACCATGCCCGCCTTGAGCTCGATCGGCTCGCGGAACGAGTTGAGGCGCGAGATCAGCGGCCGCTCGTGCAGGCCGAGGCCGAGGCCGTGGCAGAAGTTGAGCCCAAAGGCGTCCATCTCGGTTGCGAACCCGGCGTCCTGCGCCTTGGGCAGCTTGGCGGCCACCTTGTCGGTGCTCATCCCCGGCTTGAGCAAATCGATCACGCGGTCCATCCAGTCGCGCGCCTTCATGTACGCCGTGCGCTGCGCCGGCGTCGCGCGCCCGACGTTGAAGGTGCGGTAGTAGCAGGTCCGGTATCCCATGAACGACTGAATGATGTCGAAGAACGCCTGGTCTCCCGGCCGGATCAGGCGGTCGGTGAAATTGTGCGGGTGCGGCGAGCAGCGCTCGCCGGAAATGGAGTTGATGGCCTCGACGCAGTCGGACCCCATCTCGTAGAGCCGCTTGGTGGCAAGCGCCACGATCTGCGATTCCATGACGCCCGGCTTGAGCGCCTCGGCGATGTCCTGATAGACGCCGTCGACCATCGCGGCGGCCATGTTGAGCAGCGTCAGCTCGTCGATGTTCTTGACTTCGCGTGCTTCGAGCATCACTTGCTGGCCGTCGCGCACCTCGATGCCCAGCTTCTGCAGCTCGAACAGCATCGGCGGCTCGACCACGTCCAGGCCGAGCGGCATGTCGCCCACGCCCTCGGCATCGAGGATCGCCTTGATCTCGCGGGCCGCGTCGCGAAACAGCGTCAGGTCACCGCCCGTCGCGCCGCGCAGCCCCAGCAGTCCGGCGCGGCAGTGGTCGTGGTGCAGCCAAGGCGCATGCAGCTTGTGATGGCGCGCGGCCGAGCCGAAATCCCAGATGTAAGGGTCGCCGGTCCCGGTGAGCAGGGAGTAGCGCGTGAGCTTGTCGCGCGCCCACTCGCCGATCACGGTGCTGGTGGTATAGCGGATGTTGTGCTGGTCGAACGAAAGCAGCGCGCCCAGGCCCGAGTGCGCCAAGGCGCTGCGCACGCGCGCCAGGCGATAGTCGTGTAGGCGGCGGAAATTGACGCGCTCCTCGAAGTCCACCTGCGTGTGTCCCGGGGCCTGCAGCGGGCGTTGCCAGGCGTGGTGCGGATCGACGTCGTCGGGCCGCACCACCTTCGGTTCCGGACGCTTCTTCTTTGCCGCCATGCCGCGCTTCCTTTATGCAATCGATGTCATAACGATAGACTAGTGCTTGCTATACAAGCAAGCCGTGGCGAGTGAAATAGAATCGCGCTTTACGCATCGCGAGGCCGTAATGAACAACAAACGCAAGACGCCGGCGGAGCTGCGCAGCCACCGCTGGTACGGCGCGCAGGACCTGCGCTCGTTCGGGCACCGTTCGCGCACCGCGCAGATGGGCTACGAGCGCGGCGACTACGCCGGCAAGCCGGTGATCGCGATCATCAACACCTGGTCGGACATCAACCACTGCCATACGCACTTCAGGCAGCGCGCCGAGGAAGTGAAGCGCGGCGTGTGGCAGGCGGGCGGCTTCCCGCTCGAAATGCCGGCGATGGCGCTCGCCGAGACCATGCAGAAGCCGACCACCATGATGTACCGCAATTTCCTCGCCATGGAGACCGAAGAGCTGCTGCGCTCCTATCCGGCCGACGGCTGCGTGCTGATGGGCGGCTGCGACAAGACGACGCCGGCCCTCGTGATGGGCGCCACCAGCATGAACGTCCCCGCCATTTACCTGCCGGCCGGGCCGATGCTCAAGGGGCATTGGCGCGGGCAGACGCTCGGCTCGGGCTCGGACACGTGGAAGTACTGGGACGAGCTGCGCGCGGGACGCGTTACCCAGGGAGACTGGCAGGAGATCGAGGACGGCATCGCCCGCTCCGCGGGAACCTGCATGACCATGGGCACTGCCGCCACCATGATGTCCCTCGCCGAGAGCCTGGGTCTGTCGCTGCCCGGAGCGTCCTCGATTCCGGCGGTCGACTCGAACCACTCGCGGATGGCTTCACTCACTGGCAGGCGCATCGTCGACATGGTGTGGGAGGACCTCAAGCCGCGCGACATCCTCGATGCTCGTGCCTTCGACAACGCGATCGTCACGCTCATGGCGCTCGGCGGCTCGACCAACGCGATCGTGCACCTCGTCGCGATGGCCGGGCGCGCCGGCGTCAAGCTGCCGCTCGCGCGCTTCAACGAGATCTCCGCCAGGACGCCCGTGCTCGCGAACATCCGTCCTTCGGGCAAGGAGTTCCTGATGGAGGATTTCTACTACGCCGGGGGACTGCGGGCGCTGCTCAACGAGCTGCGCGATTTGCTGCACCTCGATTGCCGGACCGTCAACGGCGGAACCCTGGGCGAGAATCTCGATGGCGCGCGAATCCACGACGAGGAGGTGATTCGCCGGCGCGCAAACCCGATCAAGGGATCCGGCGGCATCGTCGTGCTGAAGGGCAACCTCGCGCCGAACGGCGCAGTGATCAAGGCGAGCGCCGCCTCGCCGGAGCTGCTCAAGCACACGGGCCGCGCGGTCGTGTTCGAGGACTACAACGACATGGCCGCGCGCATCGATCGCGACGACCTCGAGGTCGACGCCTCCTGCGTGCTGGTACTCAAGAACGGCGGTCCGCTCGGCGGTCCCGGGATGCCGGAGTGGGGCATGCTGCCGGTGCCGAAGAAACTGCTCAAGCAGGGCGTCAGGGACATGGTGCGCGTCTCGGATGCGCGCATGAGCGGCACCAGCTACGGCACCTGCGTGCTGCATGTGGCGCCCGAGTCGTTCGTCGGCGGGCCGCTGGCGCTGGTCAGGAACGGCGACCCGATCGAGCTCGACATCGAGCGGCGCACGCTGGAGCTCAAGGTCCCGGAAGCCGAGCTGCAGAGGCGCAAGGCGGCCTGGAAGCAACCGCCGCGCAAGTTCGAGCGCGGCTACGGCGCCGTGTTCTCGCAGCATATCAGCCAGGCCGACCAGGGCTGCGATTTCGACTTCCTCGAAGGCACCGCGGCGACCGCCGAACCGGAGATCCATTAGGCATCGCGGTTGCGTCCGGAAACGAAACAGCGGACGCAGGGGCCCTGGGATCGTCAATAATCGCGCCTTGGACAGGAGAGCACCATGGAGCTTCCGCAGAATTCTTTTAAGCGCGCGCTCAAGGCGGGCAAGCCGCAGATCGGTCTGTGGTCGAGCCTGTCCTCGAGCTACACCGTCGAGGTGATCGCCGGCGCCGGCTTCGACTGGATCCTGCTCGACTGCGAGCACTCGCCGAACGACCTGGAGAGCCTGCTTACGCAGCTGCAGGCGGCGGCCCCCTACCCGACCGCGCCGATCGTGCGCGTCCCGTGGAACGACATGGTGACCATCAAACGCGTGCTCGACATCGGCGTTCAGTCGCTGCTCATTCCCTACGTCTGCAGCGCCGCGGAAGCGAAAGCCGCGGTCGCGGCGACGCGCTACCCGCCGGCAGGCGTGCGCGGCGTCGCCGGCACCACCCGCGCGTCGCGCTTCGGGCGCGTCAAGGACTACGCGAAGCGCGCGCAAGACGAGCTCTGCGTGCTGGTGCAGGTCGAGACCAAACCGGCGCTCGACCAGCTCGAGGCGATCTGCGCGGTCGATGGCGTCGACGGCGTGTTCATCGGCCCTGCCGACCTGCACGCTTCGATGGGCCTGCCGGGCGAGACCGCGAACCCGGCGGTCATGCCGCTCATCGAGGAAGCGATGCGCCGCATCCGCAAGGCAGGCAAGGCGCCGGGCTATCTTTCCCCGGTCGAAGCGGACGCCAAGCGCATGATCGGCGCCGGATGCCTGTTCTGCGCGGTCGGCGCCGACGTCGGCATCCTGGCGCGGGGCGCGGACGCGCTCGCCGCGAAATTCAAGAGCTGAGACGGAGCGACATGAAACCCGACATCGTCCTTACCACCCGCATCTTCCCGCCGACGCAGGCGATCCTGGAGAAGGAGTTTACCTGCCACAAGCTCCACGGGGCGTCCGACCGCGAGGCTCTCCTGAAGGAGGTTGCGCCGCGGGTGCGGGCGGTCGCCACCTTCGGTGCCGCGGGCGCCAACGCCCAACTGATGGACGCGCTGCCGAAGCTGGAGCTGATTTCCAACTTCGGCGTCGGCGTCGATGCGATCGATCTCGACGCGGCGAATAAACGCGGCATCATCGTCACCAACACGCCCGACGTGCTGAACGACTGCGTCGCCGACACGGCCATGGCCCTGACGCTGAACGTGATGCGCAAGTACCCGCAGGCGGAGGCCTACCTGCGCTCGGGCTTTTGGGCCGCGCGCGGCGACTATCCGCTGACCACCTCGCTCGGCGGCAAGAGCATGGGAATCCTCGGGCTGGGCCGCATCGGCGAGGCGATCGCCAAGCGGGCGCTCGCCTTCGGCATGAAGATCCGCTACCACAACCGCAGCAGGAAGGACGTTCCGTATCCGTACGATGCCGACGCGGTGGCGCTGGCGAAGAACTCGGACGTGCTGATGATCGCCACGCCGGGTGGCAGCGCGACGAAGGCGATGGTGGGCGCGAAGGTGCTGGACGCGCTCGGGCCGAAGGGCTACGTGGTCAACATCGCGCGCGGCTCGGTAATCGACGAGCCCGTGCTGCTCCAGTATCTGCAGCAGAACAAGATCGCCGGCGCCGGCCTTGACGTATTCGCCAACGAGCCCAAGATCTCGCCGGCGTTCTTCGCGCTCGACAACGCAGTGATTTTTCCGCACGTCGGCAGCGCGACCAACGAAACGCGCACTGCGATGGGGAATCTGCAAATCGAGAACCTGCGCCTGCACTTCGCCGGCAAGCCGGTGCGTACCCGGGTGGTCTAGGCGCCGCGGGGGCGAAGTTGCAACAGGCCGATGCGCTGGTGCTGTTCGGCATCACCGGCGACCTCGCATTCAAGAAGATCTTTCCAGCGCTGCACGCGATGGCCCGGAGCGGCCGGCTCGACGTGCCCGTGGTCGGCGTGGCGCGGGAGGGCTGGAGCAGGGAGCGGCTGATAGAGCGAGCGCGCGAAAGCATCGTGACGCAGGACGCGGCGCTCGATGCCGCGGCGTTCGAGAAGTTCGCGCGGCTGATCCGTTACGTCCCGGGGACCTACACCGACGCGGATACCTTCAAGCGCCTGCGCCAGGCGCTCGGATCCGCGCAGCTCCCGGTGCACTACCTTGCCATCCCGCCAAGCCTGTTTCCGGCGGTCATCGAAGGGCTCGCCGGCAGCGGCTGCTCGAGCGGCGCACGTGTCGTGCTCGAGAAACCCTTCGGGCGCAGCCTTCAGTCCGCGCAGGCCCTGAGCCGGACCCTCCACGCCGTGTTCGGCGAGCAGTCGATCTTCCGCATCGACCATTACCTCGGCAAGGAAACGGTCCAAAACATCCATTACTTCCGCTTCGGCAACTCGTTCCTTGAGCCGATCTGGAACCGCAACTACGTCGAGCGCGTCGAGGTGACGATGGCCGAGAGCTTCGGCGTCGCCGGCCGGGGCAAGTTCTACGACGAGGCGGGCGCAATTCGGGACGTCGTGCAGAACCACCTGCTGCAGGTGGTCGCGCTGCTCGCCATGGAGCCGCCGGTCGGCCCCGACACGGAAGCGTTCCGGGACGAGAAGGTGCGCGTGCTGAAATCGATCCGCCCTCCCGACACCAGCCGCGTCGTGCGCGGACAGTACCGCGGCTACCGCGAGGAGCCCGGCGTCGCGCCGGATTCGCAGGTCGAGACCTTCGCCGCGCTGCGCCTCGGGCTGGATTCATGGCGCTGGCAGGACGTTCCGTTCTACGTGCGCGCCGGCAAGCGCATGCCGGTGACCGCGACCGAGGTGCTGGTGACCCTCAAGCGCCCGCCGCAGCATACCTTCTCGGGGCGCGAGTTCGACACCGGCGCGCCGAACCATTTCCGCTTCCGCATGGGGCCGAATGTCGAGATCGCGCTCGGTGCGACGGTGCTGGCTCCCGGCGGACGCGGCGCAACCGCCAACGTCGAGCTCTACGCCTGCCGCGACCCGAAGCAGCAGGCCGAGCCGTACGATCTGTTGCTGAGCGCTGCGCTGAACGGCGACCAGCTCCTGTTCGCGCGGCAGGACGAGGTCGAAGCGGCCTGGCGCATCGTCGATCCCCTGCTCGCTGATCCGCCGCGCCTGGAGCCCTATGCGGCGGGCAGCTGGGGTCCCGCGTCCGCCAACGCGCTCGTCGCGCCGCACGGCGGCTGGCACGACCCCACGCCACCCAGATGAACGGCGAATGACAAGCTGACGCAAGCTTGTCGCCCCTTCCTATGGTGGGTATGATCGCGCCACACCGACCGCGAAGCGTCGAAGAGTCGGCAAGCCAAGATTCCATCCAAGGAGACATACATGAAGCAGATCCATCGTCTCGTTGTCGCGGCGTTCGTCGGCAGCCTCTTCGCATTGCCCGCCGCGGCGCAGCAGGTCACGTTCATGACCGGCCCGCAGGGCGGCTCGTGGATCCCGCTCGGCGGGGCACTGAAGGGAATGTGGGAGAACGAGATCCCCGGCCTGCAAATCCAGCAGACTCCGGGCGCCGGCATCGCCAACGTGCGCGGCGTCGACGAAGGCAAGGCGCAGATCGGTATCGCCAATTCGGCCACGACGGTCGATGGGCTCGAAGGTCGCAAGCCCTATCCGAAGAAAGTCACGAACGTTTGCCAGGTCGCCAACCTCTATCCGCAGTACTTCCAGGTCGTCGCGCTGGCCGATTCGAAGATCACCTCGTTCAAGGACCTCAAGGGCAAGGTGCTGGTCACCCAGCCGAAGGGCAATACGGCCGAGATCCTCACCTCGATCGTGCTGCAGCTGAACGGCATGAGCTACGACTCGCTGTCCAAGGTCAATTTCCAGGCGGGCTATACCGACGCGGTGTCGCTGATGAAGGACGGCCACGCGCAGGTGTTCACGCTCGGCACCACGGCGCCCGCCTCTGCGGTGATGGACCTCGCCAGCGCGCGCGACGTGCACCTCGTGCCGGTGGACGACCACACGATGGGCGAGCTGAAGAAGATGAACCCCGGCTACAACCGGCTCGTCATCAAAGCCGGCACCTATCCGAAGCAGGACAAGGACGTTGCGGCGATCGGCTACTCGACGCATATCGTCGCGCGCTGCGACCTTCCCGAGGACACCGTGTACAAGATGACCAAGGTGATGGCGCAGCACGTGAGCGACATGGCGGCGATCGTGAAGTCGATCTCGGGCGTCACGGCCAAGGACATGGCGATCGACATCGGCGTGCCCTTCCACAAGGGCGCGGCCAAGTACTACAAGGAAGTCGGCGCGCTGTAGGGCGCGCGCGGCAGACGGCAAGCCCCGACGGGGCGGCGCGGCCGCCCCGTTTTTTTGGCTTTCATCGGCACGCGGGTAGAGGGTAGGAGGAGCGCGTGGAAGAAAAACCAGCCGTCACACCGACGCAGACGGCGCTGCGCCTGACAGCGCTCGTCATTGCGGTGGCGATGTCGCTGTACCACATGTACGTCGCCGGCTTCGGTCCGCCCGAAGCGGTCGTCTTCCGCGGCACCCACCTGCTGTTCGCGCTGACGCTGGTGTTCATCCTGTTCCCGTTGCGTCCGCAGGGCGGCGCCTGGCGGATCGTCGATGCGCTGTTTCTCGTCGGTGGCTGGGGCCTCGTGCTGCACATCTTCCTCAACTACAGCTACTTCGAGAACCGCATCATCTACATCGACGACCTCACCGCCTGGGACAAGTTCTACGCCGTGGTCTCGGTAATCGTGGTTTTGGAGGCCACCCGCCGGGTGATCGGCTGGGCGCTGCCGCTCACGGCGGTCTGCTTTCTCGTCTATGCGGGAGGCTTCACGCACGTCACGCCCCAGGTGCTGATGGAGCAGGTGTACCTCTCGACCGAGGGCATCTTCGGCTCGACGCTCGGGGTCTCCGCCTCGTACGTGATGCTGTTCGTGCTGTTCGGCGCCTTCATGGAGCGCAGCGGCACCGGGCAGCTATTCATGGACTTTGCGCTGTCGATCACCGGCCGCTACGCCGGCGGACCGGGGAAGGTCGCGGTGGTCAGCTCGAGCCTGTTCGGCACGGTCTCTGGAAGCGCGGTCGCGAACGTGATGGTCGACGGCCCGATCACCATTCCGCTCATGAAGCGCACCGGCTTTCGCCCGCACTTCGCGGCCGCGGTCGAAGCGGTCGCCTCCACCGGCGGCCAGCTGATGCCGCCGATCATGGGCGCCGCCGCGTTCGTGATGGCCGAGTTCCTCGCGGTGCCCTATGCGCAGGTGGCGCTGTGGGCCGTCGTGCCATCGTTCCTGTACTACACCGCGGTGTTCTTCGCGGTACATTTCGAGGCCAAGCGCTACAAGCTGGCCGGGGTGCCGAAGGCCGAGCTGCCGCGCTTCGGATCGGTCATGGTCGACCGCGGCCATCTCTTTGTCCCCATCCTGCTCGTGCTGTTCGGCCTGATGGCCGGCTACTCGGCGCCGCTGTGCGCGCTGGTCGGCGCGCTTGCCTGCCTGCCGATGGCGCTGGTGCGCAAGGCGACGCGCGAGGGCATTCGCTGGCGCTCGGTGGTCGACGCGCTCGAGGACGGAGCGCGGAACACGCTGGCCGTGGCCATGGCCTGCGCCTGCGCCGGGATCGTGATCGCCTGCGTGACCATCACCGGCCTCGGCATCGTGTTCACCCAGATGGTGGTGGCGCTCGCCCATAGTTCCCTGGTGCTGGCGCTGATCCTGACCGCGCTGGCCGGCATCGTCCTCGGCATGGGCATGCCGACCACCCCGGCCTACATCATGATGGTCGCGCTGCTGGTCCCGGCGGTGATCAAGCTCGGCGCGGTGACTCCGGCCGCGCACATGTTCGCCTTTTACTTCGCGATCCTGTCGGCGATCACGCCACCGGTCGCGCTTGCGATATTCGCGGCGGCGGGCCTCGCGAAAGCGAACATGTGGAAGTCGGGCTTCGCCGCGATGCGCGTCGCGGCGCCCGCCTACATCGTGCCGTTCATGTTCGTCTACGAGCCCAGCCTGCTGCTCATCGTGAGCGACTGGTCGACCCAGTGGGCGTACGTGGCCCTGTCGGTCGCCACCGCGACGATGGGTGCGATCTGCCTCGCCGCGAGCCTGCACGGCTGGCTGCTCGCCTACGCCACCCTGTGGCAGCGCGTGCTGCTGTTCTGCGCCGCGCTTTTGCTCGTCAAGCCCGGCGTTTACAGCGACCTCGCCGGGTTCGCCCTGCTCGCGGTAGTCGTCGCGGCGCAGCTCCTCGCGCAGCGCAGCGTGCGCGAGCGGCCGCCGGCGGCCGAACCAGGCAGCTAATCGTCCTCGAGTCGCCGCGCCTCACGTTCCACGCGGTACTCGCCCTCGATGATGACGCTCTCGCCCTCCCGGGCGGCCCGCCGGATCGCCCGCGTGCGCCACCACAGCCAGCCCCAGATCAGGAGCGCCAGCGCCGCGGCGACGGCGAGGATTACCGACGCGAATATCAACGCCGCGATGAACAACGCGATGCCGAGCACCGCGCCGAGGATGCGCTGCAGGAGGTTCGGCGGATTCATGCCGCTCCCGGCTCCGCCGCGTCGAAGTCGATCGCCATCTTGGCGCCGTTCGGATCGTGGAAGAACAGCTGCCAGGTGCCGTAACCAGGCAGTTTCCGCAGCTCGTGCTGCACGCTCCTTGCCTTCAACCTGGCGACCGTGTCCGCAAGTCCATGCCCCGTGAACGCCATGTGTTCGATCACCCCCTTGACCAGTTCCTCGCTGCGGCGCCCGCCGATGGCGTGCAGGATCGGGTCGCTGCCGCCCTCGGCGTACAGCCATGCGCCGGGGAGCGTCATGCGCGATAGAAGCCGCGCACGGCCTCGCACACCGTCTCGACCTCCGTATCGCGCATCTCGAAATACAGAGGCAGGCGCACCAGTGTTTCGCTTACGCGGTCGGTCACGCTCATGGTGCCCGCGGTGCGGCCGTAGCGGCGGCCGGCGGGCGCGGAATGCAGCGGCACGTAGTGCGACACGGCGAGAATGCCGTGCTTCTTGAGGCTTGCAACGAGCGCGTCGCGCTCGCGCGCGTCGCGCGCCAGTAAATGGAATATATGGCCGCTGCCTGCGGCCGCGTCGCACAGGACGCATACCCCGTCGCGCTCGAGGTCGGCGAGGCGCGCATGGTACATCTCGGCGAGGGCACGCCGGCGGCGTGTAATGCGCTCGGCGTGTTCCAGCTGCCCCCAAAGGAAGGCCGCCATCAGCTCGCTCGGCAGGAACGACGAGCCGATGTCGACCCAGGTGTAACGGTCCAGCTCTCCGCGGAAGAACGCGCTGCGGTTGGTGCCCTTCTCCCAGATGATCTCCGCACGCGCAACGAGGTCCGGCGCCTGCACCAGCAGCGCACCCCCCTCGCCGCTGATCACATTCTTGGTCTCGTGAAAGCTCAGGCAGCCCAGGTCGCCGATCGCGCCGAGCGGGCGGTCACCGTGGCGCGCCAGGAACGCGTGCGCCGCATCTTCCACGACGCGTAACTGGCGCGTACGCGCGAGGCTCATGATGGCCTGCATGTCGCAGCCAACACCCCCGTAATGCATCGCCACGATCGCCCTGGTGCGCGGCCCCAGCGCCTGCTCGATCAGCCGCTCGTCGATGTTCAGCGTGTCCTGCCGGATGTCGACGAACACCGGCCGCGCGCCGCGCAGGACGAATGCGTTCGCCGTGGAGACGAAGGTGAACGACGGCATCACGACTTCATCGCCGGGCCCCAGGTCGCAGAGGATGGCCGCCATCTCGAGCGCAGCCGTGCAGGATTGCGTCAGCAGCGCACGAGGCGTCGCGAAGTGCTCCTCCAGCCAGCGCTGGCAGCGCTTTGTGAATTCGCCGTTGCCCGATAGGTGCCCGTCCCGCACCGCCTCGGCAACGTAGTCCAGCTCGTGGCCGATGATGAACGGCTTGGCATAGGGAATCCGGTATCGGTCCAAACGCGTTTCCTCGGTGTCGCGCGAGAAACAGCCTGGAGCGGTCGCTGCAGGCGTGTGCTCTCGACCTCGCGGATTATTGCATCGAGCCAGCTGACCGTCTACGCGACGCGGTTGCAGCGTCGCGCTTCGCTTGACCAATAGTCCGTGCCGATGCACGCTTTCCGCGCTGCATGCGAGAACCAATGCATAACTGCGAGCTGCTTGCCTGGGACAGCGCTTTCTTCGGCTTCTCGGTCGCCAGAATTGGCGCGCGGGTCGCGGATGCCGATGCGCTGGGCGAGGTATTGCTCGCGCTGCGGGAACGCGGCGTGCGCCTCGCCTACTGGTTCGCCGATCCGGGCGAACGAAGTGAACGCGCCGCGGACGGCTTGCGTGGCACGCGCGTCGGCGGTCGGGTGCTGTATCGCCGCGACCTGGCGCAGGCAGGCGAGGCCCACAGCGCGGTCGAGGTCGTTCGCTACGCCGGCGCGCAAGCGGACGACGCGCTCATCACGCTCGCCGTGCAGGCTGGTGCGCTGTCCCGCTTCGCGCTCGACCCTGCCATGCCTCCCGGCACCGCGGCACGCATGTATCGGCTCTGGATCGAGCGCTCGGTGACCGGCGAAATTGCGGATGCGGTGTACGTCGCAGGCGGCGCGCCAGACAGGCGCGCGGGCATGATCACGACCGCGGCGCAAGACGACGCCGGCGTCATCGGCCTGTTGGCGGTCGCCGACGGCCATCGCGGCGCCGGGATCGGCCGCGCCCTGGTGGAGGCGGCTCACCGGCATTTTCGGGCGCGCGGCCTTGCGCGAGCCCAAGTAGCGACTCAGGAGGAAAACACGGCCGCGAACCGGCTGTACGAGGCCTGCGGCTACCGCCGCGCGCGGACCGACGCGGTGTTCCACTTCTGGCTCTGAGCAGCGCGCTCAAGCTTTGAGCGCGGGGTTGCTCACGTACTTGCTCTGCACCGGCCATCGGATCCGGGTGTCGGCGACGCGCCGCGCGAGCACATAGAGGGAGGCATTCGCCGGCACGCCGCCAAACCGTTCGATCAGCGGCACCTCGAAACGCTTCGGATCGCGCACCATGTCCGCGACTCCTTCGATCAGCTCGATTTCGAAACCGTTCGCGGCGTAGAAGTCCCGGTACCAGGTCGGATTGAAGTTGTAGAAACCGTGGTTGAACATGTTGAGCGGATTGCCGTGAAACACGCACCCGCGCGGCGCCACCATCTCGGCGAGATTGCACGCCGCCTGCGCAACGTTGAAGCAATGCTCCAGCGTCCCCGGATCGATGACCAGCGCGTAGCGGCGGTGCAGCCGTGTCGGCACGGGCTCGTTCAAGTCGTGTAGCAGCTCGCCGCCGCGCGCCTCCACGACGTCGAGCACTTCGAGATCGTAGCCCAGCAAGGCCATGAGATGCCTCGACTCGACAATCCTGGTGCCAGAGGCCATGCCGTGCCAGCGCGCGATCTCCCCGGAATCGGGCCTGAACTCGAGCGCCTCGACGATCCCCGCCCCGAACACCCGTCCGATTTGCTCGGGGCTGGCGAGCACGTCCGGGTAACCGAGGGACAGCACGCGCTGGCTTTCGCAGCCGGCGCGTTGGGCCGCCTGCAGCCCGAGGTAGATGACGCGCAGCGCCTCGACAGGCAGGGCCATGGCTAGGTGGCCTGCCTCGCCGCAGCGATCAGCTCGAGCAGGTGGTTGGCGAGCGTGCGCGCCATGCGGTCGCGGTCGGAAAGGAATTCGCGCACGAACGTCCGGTTCGCCTCGCCTGCCGCTTGCCGCAAGGCCGGGTCGGCCGCGAGCTTGAGCGCAAAGGCGACGTACTCGCGCGCGTCCTCGGCGCAGAAATACAGTGGCTGCGGTCCGCTTCGGTATATGGCGAGCGCATGCGTCTGCTCCTGCGGGGTGCCCGAGTCCCGCGCCAGCAGCGGGCCGAGCATGCCGTTGAGGCCCGTTTCGGCGGACTCCGGACTCGCAAACGTCACCACCGGCTTGCCGGCCGCCATGGTCTCGTAGAGCGTGAACGCGCAGGGGAACGGAAACGAATCGAGGAATACATCGATCACCTGTGCGTAAAGCTTGGTGTCGACCCAGCCGATGAAGTGGCAGCGATCCGCAATGCCGAGTGCTTTCAGGCGCGCCTCGATCGCCGGCAGGCGCTGGCGTCCGGTCCACAGGAACCCGGCGCGCGGGCATGCGTGCAGCACCCGCGCCACCGCGTCGAGAAACGGCTCGCTGTTCAGCTTTTCCTCGCGCCCGAGACAGGCGAACAACAGGTCGTGCTGGGCGAACCCCGCCCGAACCTGTGCTGCGCGCCCCGCCAGCTCCGGCCGATACCAGTCCGCAGCGGCGAGCGGCGCGGAGCGCCACAACTTGCCTGCGACGCGCTTGGTGGCCCCTGCGCTCCCCGCGGTGAGGTAGCCATCGATCTCGCGGAACTCGAGGCTGTGGTACTTGAGCGCCCACCAGATCTGAACCGGCGCAATGCGCATGGCGAAAGCGAACGCCATATGCGGCGCCGCCGACACCCACACCAGCGCAGCCATCCCCTGTTCCGCGATGTGCCTTCGCAGCGCCAGTACCGATCGGTATGCCTCGCTCGCCTCGTCGCCAGCCCCGAGGCGGTGGCAGGCGACGCCGAGCGCGGCAACTTGCCGGGTGAAATCCGGCGAAGCCTTGCCGCGATGGAAAATCACCGGCTCGAGCGGCCGCGGCTCGAGGTCGCGCAACGCGTCGAGGAATTCGAACAGCAGCCGGGTGTGCGCGAGCACGCTGCCGCTGTGCAGGAAGAATCCCACGCGCGGCACGCCCGCCCTCGTTGCCGGCGCAACGGGCGGCAGCTGGGACGCGGCCCGCCGGCCAGCGTCGCGCATGAATCCGGTCCAGAGCGAAAAGGCGCGGCGGAAATGCTCCTCGGTTTCCCGCGGGATCAGATAGTTGCCGTAAGCCTGGGTCTCGAGCATAAGCGCGAGCCCGTAGCGGTCGGCTCCGGCGGCGCGCCGCATCCACGGCAGCACGACGCGCGACATCGCCGCCTCGAGGTACTCGCGATCGGCGCTGTCGCTGAAATCGAGCAGCCGAAGCGTGGCGAACACGGCGTCCTCGTCGGAACCGGGTGCGAGCGCGAGCGGATCCCGGGAAGCGGCAGCGTCGAGCAGCTCGTCGCCCGCCTCGACGAGAATACCCGCGTTCCCCAGTAGCCAGCCGTAGTGTGAGAACGCCTCCAAGCTGTGCTTCCAGCGCTCGTATGGCAGTTCCCAGACCACGTCGATCAGCGCCGTAACCAGATGCGCTTCGCTTCCGTTGGGCAGGCCAAAGTCCAGCCGCAGCGCGCGACCAAGCGCGGCGCGGCCCTCCTGCGGCTTGCCCGCACGCACACACGACTTGGCAAACAGCTGCAGAACGGCCAATTCGGCCTCGTCGCGCTCCGCTAGCGGGCGCAGCAGCTCCATGGCGTGCCCGAACTGCTTCGCGCGATACGCCACGCGCGCGGCAAACAGCAGCACTTCGGGATCATAGGCATCGGTGCGCATCAGCTCGTGCGCGCGCGCCTTGGCCTTCTCGATTTCGTTGCTCTTGAGGAGCGCGTAGGCAGCGGCCAGCCCGGGGTCGCGCCGGCGCGAGCTCAGTACTCGGGATAGAAGTCTCAGAAGCATTTCCAGCCAGGGTGCGAGCCAATCGACGGAACACGGTCTGGTGGTGCCAATGTCTCATGCACACCGCTTCGAGGCAAGCCGCGCCCTGTACAATCGACTGACGCGACGAGACAAGATCGTGCCCACGCTTCCCGACATCGCTATTCTCGCCGACGAGCTCGTGGCGTTGCACGACGCGGGCAGCCTTGTCGCTCCGTTCAGTTCGCGCTATGCCGGGCTGACACCGGACGCGGGCTATCGCGCCGCCGCGCGGTTGCACGCACACCGCCTGGCACGCGGCTGGAAGCCGGTGGGGCGCAAGGTCGGCTTCACCAACCGCACCATCTGGCCGCGCTACGGCGTATACGAGCCGATGTGGGGCACGGTCTACGACCAGACCGTCATCGCCTCGCAGGGCAATCGCGCCGTGGTGCCGCTCGCGGGCCTGGCGCAACCGCGCATCGAGCCCGAGATATGTTTCGGATTGAAGACTCCACCGCCGCTAACCCACGACGCGGATGCGCTGCTCGGCGCGATCGAATGGGTCGCGCACACGGTCGAGATCGTCCAGTGCCACCATCCGGATTGGAAAGTGACGATCGCCGACTGCACCGCGGACAACGGGCTTCACGGGCGGCTGATTCTCGGGACGCCGATTCCCGTCGGCGTATTGCCAGGGCTCGCTGCAAAGCTGCCCGCCCTTAGCGTGGAGCTGCGCAAAGGCGGCGACGTCGTGGATCGCGGCGTGGGGGCGAACGTGCTCGACAGCCCGCTCGAGGCGCTGGCATTTCTGGTCGAGGTTCTTGCCAGGCAAGCCGACGCGCCGCCTCTCGCCGCAGGCGAAATCGTCAGCACCGGCACGCTCACCGACGCGCATCCGGTCGCCCCGGGCGACACCTGGAGCACCTCGTTCGCCGGCCTGCCGCTTGCCGGCCTGGAGCTGCGCTTCGTATGAAGCACCCGCTCGAAGGCGTCACCGTCGTCGCGCTCGAGCAGGTGATCGCCGGGCCGTTCGCCACGCGCCATCTCGCCGAGCTCGGCGCGCGCGTGATCAAGATCGAGCGCCCGGGGACCGGGGACGCCGCACGGGGCTACGACAGCACGGTCAAGGGCCTGTCGTCGCACTTCGTGTGGGTGAACCGCTCGAAGAAGAGCCTCGCGCTCGACGTGAAGCACCCGCAGGCGAAGGCGATCCTCGAGCGGCTGATCGCGCATGCCGACGTGTTCCTGCAGAACCTCGCGCCGGGCGCCGTCGAGCGCCTCGGCCTGGGCGCAGCGGAACTGCGCGCGCGGCATCCCAAGCTGATCTGGTGCGGCATCTCGGGCTACGGCCCGGCGGGTCCCTACGCGGAAAAGAAGGCCTACGACCTGCTCGTGCAATGCGAGGCGGGCCTGTTATCGGTAACCGGCACCGAGGAAGCGCCCGCCAAGGCGGGCATCCCGGTGGCTGATATCGCCGCCGGCATGTACGCCTGTTCCTCGATCCTCGCCGCGCTGCTGCGGCGGGCGCGCGACGGCGTCGGCGCGACGCTCGACATCACCATGTTCGAGGCGCTCGGCGAGTGGATGGGTTTCCCCGCGTACTTCACCCACTACGGCGGCACGGCGCCGCCGCGCCGCGGCGCGTATCACGCGACCATCGTCCCCTACGGCCCGTTCCGGGCGGGCGACGGCGGCACGGTGTTCCTGAGCATCCAGAACGACCGCGAATTCGCCCGCTTCTGCGACGTCGTGCTCGGCGACCCGGCGCTCGCCGCGGATCCCCGTTTTTTGACGGGCCCGGCGCGCTACGCCAATCGCGAGACGACCCATGCCCTGATCGAGGGGGCGTTTTCCAAGCTCACCGCCGCCCAGGTCGTCGAGCGCCTGGAGGCCGCCGACATCGCCAATGCGCGCCTGAACACGATGGAGGAATTCTGGGCTCATCCGCAGCTCGCCGCGCGCGACCGCTGGCGCGAGATCGGATCGCCGGCGGGTCCGCTGCAGGCCCTGCTGCCGCCGTTCAACCTGTCGGATTTCGAGCCGAAAATGGAACCCGTTCCCGGCCTCGGGGAGCACAGCGTCGAGCTGCTGACGGAGCTGGGCTACGGCGAGGCCGAAATCGCGGCCTTTGCCGCCTCGGGCGTCATCACTCCTTCGGGCGGCTGATCTCTATCTTCGCCGCGCGCGCCAGGTCGCGGTGGATGCGCGCCACGCGCTCGACTTCCCCCTTGGCGGCGAAGCGCTCGTAGAAACCGTCGTCGCGGAATTCGCGCGCCAGCTCGCCCCAGGGCGCGAGACGCTCCTCCCAACGCGCCGCGCGCCCCTCTTCGGGCTCGGCATCCACGCGCGCCAAGTCGGCGCACACCCGGATCATCGCCTTGATCGTCACCGACTTGGTGACCATGTAGCTCTCCTTGCCCCAGGCGTCGCCCCATACCGCGCGCGCCGCCTTGAGGAAGTCGCGCAGGATCGCGTAATAGCGCGGCACTTCGCGTGCGCTGCCGCCCGAGACCTGGATGCTGCGCCAGCGTGCGCGCACCCAGCGATGCAGCTCGTTGAAAAGCTCGGCCTGCAGGATCCATTTGTCCCTCTGGCTGCGCCCGCCGAGCCGGTTGATGCGGTAGCGCAACGGGCTGTCGCCCTCGCCGTAGAGCCTCTCGACCAGCCGCGCCGCGAACTTGCGGTCGGGCGCCGCCCACGATACGCGCTCGTACAGGTCCACGAGGTGGCTCTTGTTGATGCGCGTTGGCGTCGAATTGATGATTACGAACATCTCAGCCGCGAAGTCCTCGCTGCGGCCGTCGAAGATGATGCAGGGAACGTTGATGGTTTCGGCTTCCTGGGGTCGGTCCTGCAGGTAGAAATGCAGGGCCGCCAGACGATGCTGGCCATCGATGATCAGGTATTTCGAGCCCGGTTCCGTGAGGCTGCCGACACCGCCATCTCCGCCCGGCCGGAACGCCAGCCGCTCCGAGGTAAACAGCAGCACGGTGCCTGGAATCGGCGGCTGCGTAACGGCGGTTTCGTAGAAGTTGCGCAGCGCCTTGACCTTGGCGCGCGACAGGGAGCGCTGGAAGGCCTCGTCGGTACGCTCGATCCTGGCGATGAATTGCGCCACGTCGTCGTCGTGCGCAATCCGGCTCGGCGCGATTTCCTCGCCCTCACCGTAGAAGCGGCTGATGAATCGTACCTTTCCGAGGAGGTCGCGCGCCCTATAGCTGGCGAAGTAGAAGACCCCGTCCTTTTGCCGGATTTGCGTCGCGTGCACGACCGTCCCTCCCTGGTTTTCTTGTTCCCGCGGCTGGCCTAGCCAGTGAATATACCCGAGTGCAGGGCGGGGCACAGGGGGGAATTCGCCCTGCCCCAGGGGCCCCGGCGGCTATCCCGGGCAGGCGGGCAGCATGATGGCCTGCAGCACCTCGGCGGAGCGCCGGTTCTGGACGAAGGCCACGACGCCGGAGTTCGCCGGCACCGCCTTGGGCAGCAGCGCCAGACTGCGCGCCTCGTGGATGCGGCCGTCCGGGCCAAACTCGATCGGCCCGACCCATTCGAGCACAACGAAGTCATGCACCAGGGTCCGGCCCTCGTTCTCGCCTGCCTTGACCGCCGCGACGAGCTTGTTCTCGTAGGCGGCGAGGTAGAGGGCCGCGCCCCCCTCTTGACCGGGGTCGAACAACTCGGCCCTGGCGTCGACCGGGAGCGCGTCGTTTCTCGGCGAGCCGATGGTCAGGCTGATCCCCGCCGTCGCCCGCCGCGCGTTGATGCTCGCCACCGCATCGTCGAACGCCTTCGAGCCCCAGCCCCTGAAGTCGCGCCCCTGTAGCAGCACTTGCGGCGTGTAGACGAACGTCGCGCGGCGCAGGTCCGCAAGCTTTCGCTGCCGGGTCGAGAACTCCCGCTTGGCATAGGGATCCTTCCAGCCGATATAGTCCCAATAGTCCACGTGCAGCGCGATCGGCACGATCAGCCCGGGCGCATCGGCCGGCTGGCCGAGCGTGGAGAGCCATTTGTCGGCCGGCGGGCAGCTGCTGCATCCCTCGGACGTGTAGAGCTCGACCAGCGCGGCGGTCTGCGGCGGCGACTTGGCGCTGCATTGGGCGGCTTGGGCATTCATGGGCAAAGTGCAGGCCGCGAGCACGACGATACAGCGGGTCAGGGGGTTCAGGGACATCGGCCTCCGCACTGTGGCGCGTGCCATCTGGCGACTATACGGGCCGGGCCGGCGCGCGGATGCGCTCGCCAAGCCCACCGCGGCGTCCCCGTACTCCTGGTGATCGCGTTCGCCCGCGCGCCCCTCAGTGGAGCTGCGGGGCGCCCTTGAACATGCCCGGCTCGAGCGCGTGGCGTTCGAGCAGCCGGTAGAACTCGGTACGATTGCGCCCGGCGAGCCTCGCCGCCTGGGTGACGTTGCCGCTGGTGATCTTCAGGATGCGCACCAGGTAGTCGCGCTCGAACGCGCGGCGCGCCTCGTCCAGCGGGGTCAGGCTCGAATCGCGCGCATCGAGCGCCTGGCTGACGAGCGAAGCCGGCACCACCTCGGTGGCCGACAGGGCCACCGACTGCTCGACGACGTTGAGCAGCTGGCGCACGTTGCCGGGCCACGAAGCGGAGACCAGCAACTGCATAGCCTCGGGCGAAAACGCGAGCCGCGGCCGGTCGTAGCGCTTGGCCATGCGCTCCAGAAAGTGGTTCGCGAGCAGCGGAATGTCCTCCCGGCGCTCGCTGAGCGCAGGCAGCGACAGCTTGACCACGTTCAGGCGGTAGTAGAGGTCTTCCCGGAATTCGCCCGCCGCGATGCGTTCCTCGAGCCGCCGGTGGGTGGCCGAGACGATGCGCACGTCGACCGCGATGGCGTCGTTGGAGCCGACCGGTCGTACCACCCGCTCCTCCAGCGCGCGCAGCAGCTTCACCTGGATGGCGAGCGGCATGTCGCCCACCTCGTCGAGGAACAGGGTGCCGCCTTCGGCGGCCTGGAACAGGCCGCGACGGTCCTGCGTCGCGCCGGTGAACGAGCCCTTCCGGTGTCCGAACAGTTCGGACTCGAGCAGCCCCTCGGGGATCGCGCTGCAGTTCACCGCCACGAAGGACGCGCCGGCACGCCGGCTGGAACGGTGTATCGCCCGTGCCAGCAGCTCCTTGCCGGTGCCGCTCTGACCGTAAATGCAGACGCTGGCGTCGGACGCCGCCACGCGGCGCGCCTGCGACAGCAGGTCCTCCATCCCCGGCGAGCGCGTGATGATGCCGGCGCGCCAGTCCTCGCCCCGGCCCCCGGCGGGCACGCTGGACAGCCGTAGGGCATCGGACACAGTGTCGAGCAGCACCTTGCTGTCGAAGGGCTTGGTGAGGAAACTGAACACCCCGCGGCGCGTGGCCGCGACGGCCTCGGGGATGGTGCCGTGCGCCGTCAGAATGACCACGGGCAGGCCGGGCGCATGACGATGGATCGCGTCGAACAGGGCCAAACCGTCCATGCCCTGCATACGCAGGTCGGTGATCACGAGCTGCGGGCGCGACACGGCCAAGCTCGCCAGGGCGCTCTCGCCCGAATCCGCGGTCGCCACCGCATAGCCCGCTGCGGTAAGGCGCATGGCAATGAGCTGCAGCAGGTCCTTGTCGTCGTCGACCAGCAGGATTTTCGGTGTCTCGGAACTCATGGTGTCATCTCCGGTTGGCGCGCAACTTCTCTTCGCGCTCGATTATGCCGCGCTCGATCGATTTCAGGGCCTCGAGTTGCTGCTGCAATGCTTCCTCGCGCTTCTCCCCCTCGCGCGCCGAGCGCTCGGACTCCTTGATCACGAGCTCGTTTTCGCGGGCGACTCGCTGCCGCTCGGCGATCTGTGCCGCCAGTAGCACCGCAAAGCTCCCGAAGGGCGAGGCCGGGTCGCCCGCGGCCAGCGGCTTGAGCAGCGCAGCGGCTCGCGCGTCGTCGCGCAGCGGATCGGGCATCGTCACCAGCAAGGTCGCCAGCCGCAGCCGATTGGCGTCGCTTGCATCGCGACGGTAGTCGCTTTTCGCGCGTTCGAGCGTCTGCCGTTGCTCGTCCGTGGAGGCGCGTGCGGTGGTCACCGCCTCGGCGGTGATCCTGCTCACCTGCGCCGCATCCCTTCCCGCGGGCTGGAGCAGCGCGCACCCCCCGAGCAATCCTGCGAGCACGAGGGCGAGCGCTCTCATGCCGCCTCGGCAAGCGCGGGGGTCGGCTTGCGGGGGAGCGTCACGCGGAAATGGCCGCCGCGCCCGCCGGCGACCACCGCAATGCGCCCGCCATGGGCCTCGACGTATTCGCGCGCGATGGCAAGTCCGAGCCCGCTGCCTTCGACACGCCCACTGGCCTTGGCGCGACCGCGGAAGAACGTGTCGAAGATCGACTCGCGCTCCTCGGACGGCACGCCCGGGCCCGAATCGATCACCTCGATCGTGGCCTCGCCTTGCTGTTCGCGCGCCACCACCGAGATGGTCCCGCCATCCGGCGTGAACTTCACGGCGTTACCAAGCAGGTTGTCGACGATCGAGCGCAGTTTTTCCGCATCGGCAAGCAAAGTCACAGGCTCCAGCTCAAGTGCTACCCGCTGGTGCTTTGCGCGTGCGGCGAGCTGGTGCGCTTTCGCCGCCTCGCGCACCACGTCTTGCAGCGCCACGGGCTCCACGTCGAGAGACGCCGCAGCACGCAATGCACGCTGATAGTCGAGCAGGTCCTCGATCATGCGCTGCAGCTTGAGGCTGTTGTCGCGCATGATGGCGACCACCTGGCGCTGCGCCGGCGCAAGCGGGCCGGCCACCTGATCGTTGAGCAGCTCGGCACCTTCGCGCAGCGCCGTCAGCGGCGTCTTCAGCTCATGAGACAGGTTTCGCAGGAATCGGTTCTTCTCCGCCTCCAATTCGGTCAGGCGACGCCGCAGCCAGTCCAGGCGCTCACCGAGGTACTGCAGGTCTGCCGGCCCCCGTACACGGATCGGCCGAGAAAAATCGGCGCTGCCGAGTTGTCTGATCGAGGCGTCCAGCTGGGCGATCGGGCGCACGATGAAGCGCGTCAGCGCCAGCGCGATGCTCAGCGCCAGTGCCGTGCTGAAGATCACCAGCAGGATCAGCCGCTGCTGCACCGCTTCGGCGTTCGCTCGCAGGCGCTCGACCTCGCGGTCGGCGACGAGGTAGCTGATGGCGAGCGTCTGGTAGGCATTCTCCGCGAGCTGGCCGGCCCTCTCGCCGATGGCGCGCGGATCCAGCGCCGGACGCGGATTCGCGGTCAACTCGTCGAACAGCGCCTGTTCCTGCTCGACGGTGCGGTTGAGCGCCACCAGCTGCGCTTCGTCCAGCGGCAGGCGCGCCAGCTCGCCGGCGACCTGTTTGAAGCTCGCATGCACGCGGGCGAAATCGTCCGCCAGCTCCCCGTCGGAGGTAACCGCAATCTGCTGCGCGAGGCGCTCGATCGAGCCGATGCGGTTCACCAGTGACCGGCTGGCGCGCGCCGCCTGAGCGGCGTTGAACACCGCGTTGCCGCTTTGCTCGGCAAGCCGCTCCGTATGCCACGCCGAATACGCGAGCGCGCCGATCAGCGGCAGCGCAACCAGCGTGAACCCGGCGAGCAGCAGCCCGAGGAACGAGCGCGGGTACGGAAGTGCGGTCGACGCAGGGGACGCTTCGGCGCTCATATGTCTATAATTTCACGTGAACTTCTGTAAGCGACAGGGCTAATGTCACGAATGCAGCGCGATGCCGCGAGCGGCCCGCGCCTCTACCTCGTCGCCGCTGTCGCCGCCAACCGGGTCATCGGCGCTGCGGGCAAGCTGCCGTGGCACCTGCCCGAGGACCTGAAGCATTTCAAGTCGCTCACCTACGGGCATCCGGTGATCATGGGGCGGCGTACCTGGGAATCTCTCGGCAAGCCCCTGCCAGGGAGGGAAAACATCGTCGTAACACGCACCCCCGATTATGCGGCACCTGGGGCCCGCATCGCATACTCACTCGAGGCCGCGCTCGCGCTGTGCGCCGCGGCCCGCACGGCTTTCGTGATCGGCGGTGGCGAACTCTATGCCGCGGCGCTGCCCAGCGCCGACGGCTTGTTCCTCACGGAGATCCAGCAGGACTACGAGGGCGATGCGCGCTTCCCCGAGTATGACCGCAGCGCCTGGCGCGAGTCCCGGCGCCAGCCGCATAGGGCCGCGGACGGCCTGCGGTTCGACTTCGTAGTGTACGAAAAGTCTTAAAAAAACAAAGCCCTGGGCGGCACTCGGCCGCCCAGGCGCGACTACCACTAGCGCTTGCTCTCGAAGACGCGGACCTCGGGCAGGGGGAACCCGTTGAAGCGGCTGGCGTAGGCGGTGGTGTAGGCCCCGGCGTTGCGCAGGTAGACGAAATCGCCCTCCTGCAGGTCCGAGGGAAGCGGCTCGTCGCGCAGTACCACGTCGACCGAGTCGCACGTCGGCCCGCCGACGTTCCAGGGAATGTCCGGGCCGGACCGTTCGGTGCGGATCCGGTACTTGAGACCCTCGGTGGTCTCGATCACCCCGCCGAAAACCCCGGCGTCCCAGTGCATCCAGCGCTTGCCCGCGCGCATGGTGGTGCCAAGCACGCGGCACACGAAGTATCCGGCGTCGGACACCATGTAGCGGCCCGGCTCGGCGATGATCTTCACGTCCTCGGGAAAGGCCTTGAGCGCCTCGTTGACCACCTCGCCGATCACCTCGACCGATGGGATTGGCTTCACGTGGCGCACCGGGAAGCCGCCGCCGATGTCGAGCAATCGCGGTTTCAGGCCTGCCTTGAGCATCGCATCGAACACGAGCCGGGCTTTCTCGATGCCGACTCGCCAGTTTGCCGGATTGCGGCACTGCGAGCCGACGTGGAAAGTGACCCCGGCGAGGTCCGCGCCCATCTTCGCCGCGCTGGAGATGATATCGCGCGTGTCGGCGGCGCCCGCCCCGAACTTGCCCGACAGGGGCCAGTCACTCCCGATGTTCGGGGTCGCGATTCGCAGGTACTGCTTGGCGTCGGGCTTGACCTCGAACACGCGTCGCACCTCGTCGACGCTGTCGACCACGAACCATTCGACGCCCTTGGCGGCGGCATAGGTGATCGAATCGCGCGACTTGACCGGGTTGGAGTAGAACACCTCCGCGGCAGGCACGCCGAGCGCGAGCAACTGGTCGAGCTCGTCCGTGGAGGCGATCTCGAAGCCGACGCCTTCCTGCACCAGCACCTTCAGCACGCGCCGGTCCGGGTTCGCCTTGACGGCGTAGTGCGGCCGCACGCGCGGAATCGCGG
>Ga0316628_100000047_pt1 | contig 69112 bp, 59 predicted proteins | sample OWC_Aug_M2_C1_D5_FD_207648 | JGI IMG/M metagenome (GOLD analysis project Ga0316628, IMG submission 207648) | Wetland soil microbial communities from Old Woman Creek delta, Ohio, United States - OWC_Aug_M2_C1_D5_C | ecosystem: Environmental > Terrestrial > Soil > Wetlands | place: USA: Ohio...
TCCGGGACGACTGGATCTCGACGGCGTTGATCCAGACGTTCCGGTCCATTTGTTCTGCTTCGTCGAAGGCGTCGTTGTCGAATTCGATGACGAGGCGATATGTCCCGGGCTCGTCGATCTCGACCGTGACGAAGTAGTCTTGATCGACGGGGCCGAGGTCGAAAACCTTTTCCGCGCGATGCATGGATACTCGGAGGCGGGCGAAGCTTCCATACGCCTCCGTTCCCCTGGCATTGATCCGGAGGCGATACCGTCCCGGCTTCATCCGGATTTCCGGAGCGGCGAGACGGATGTTCCAGGGGGCGATGATGATGTCTTCCGTAGGCCGCTGCGGAGGGTTTTCCGAGGCGAAAAGGATCAACGGCAGGAGATGACGCCCGGGCAGGACCTCGAATTCGTCGGGGCGGACGAAGAGGGTCGCGTGGACCTGACGGATGGAGAGGGCGGCGGCTTTGATCAAGTTCCGGTTGAGCGTTGCGAAGCGGGCGGCTTTTTCCGGAAGTTTCACGTGCCCTTCGAGGATCCAGACGCCGGGAAAGGCGTTTTCTTCGATGCGGCGGATCATGTCCGCGGCCTCCCCGGCCGGCGCGATCTCCCGGCTGGAGCGGAGGACGTGATTCAAATAATAGCCGAAGAAACGGTGGCCGAAGACCGGGTACTTTTTCTCCGGATCGGACTCGACGACAAATCGGGCGATGTCCCGCCAGCCCTGTTTGACCGGCTTATGATAGAAATCGCCCCGGGTGACGAAGAGGCTCATCCCGCTCATGACGATGACAATGGCGAAGAGAAAAGCCCGGGCCCGCTTTTCGGGGATCGACGCGAGCGCCGCCGCGACGGCCAGGAGAATGGCTGGGAGGACGACGATCGCGTTCCGGTCGGTGAGCGGAGAGGGATGGCCGAGCGCCCGGATATAAGGAAGGAAGAGCGGGACGAACATCCAGCTCAGGAGGAGAAGCTTGTGGAAGGGGAAGCCTTTCGGGACGAGCGGGGAGGCCAGATAAAGAAGAAGCATCCCTGAAAAGAAGACGATGAGAAGCGGCTCGAATCCCAGGAACGACTTGAAATAGCCCAGAAAGAAATCGGGCGCCGGCCGGTCGGTCCAATAGCTCGAGACCCGGGTGACCCTCAGGAAGGAATCAAGCCACGGCGCGTAGAGGACGGCGATGACGAAGCCGGCGAGGCAGGCATTTTTCGCCAAAGAGGGCCCGTGCTCCCGCCGGGGAAGGAGAAAAAAGAGAGCGGCGAATTGCGCGGCGAGGACGAACAGCCCGAAATAATGCACGTAAATCAGGACAACGGCCGACGCCGCAAAGGCGAGGGCGCGACGGGGAGTCGGATTCCGGATGAGCTTCACGGTGGCCAGGAACGAAAGCACGGTGAGCAGAAAGAGCAGGCTGTAGCTTCTCACTTCCTGGGAATAGGCGATATGGAAGATGTTCGTCGCCGTTAAAGCGGCGGCGAACAGGCCCGCGGTTTTGGAGAAAAGCTCGCGGCCGAGAAAATAAACGGCCGGAATCGCGGCGATCCCGGCGAGGGCCGAAAAAGACCTCAGGGCCGCTTCCCCGCCCCCGAAAATCATCTCCCAGAGCCTGAGGAGCAGAAAATAGAGCGGCGGGTGGAAATCGTTCCGGCAATGACCGATGATCTCGGAAAAGCTCTTGGAAAGCGTGAAAGAGACGCTGCCCAGCTCGTCGAACCAGAGACTTTGAAAGGTCAGCCCTTTCAACCGCAGGATCGCTCCGACGAGGGTGACGAGCCCGATTCCGGCCCCCGGCGTGAGGAGGCGCTTCTCCCACCCTTTAATATTCACCCGTCTCCTTAGGGTTCATTATAGGGGAGGACCGCCCCTCGATTCAAACGGCTTCGATTAAGGAGGCCCTGCTCCTTGCCGTGGGGACCGAAAATCCGTAAAATGTTAAGGTTATGCTCGACGAAATCATCGTTAAGAAGGCGGCCCAGCACAATTTAAAGCGGATCGACGCCCGCCTTCCCCGGAACAAATTCATCGTCGTCACCGGCCCGTCCGGATCCGGGAAATCCTCGCTGGCCTTCGACACGCTGTTTGCCGAGGGGCAGCGCCGCTACATCGAGTGCATGTCGGCCTATGCCCGGCAGTATATGGACATGATGGAGAAGCCCGATGTGGAATCCATCGAGGGATTGTCCCCGGCCATCTCCATCGACCAGAAGACGATTTCCTCCAACCCGAGGTCCACGGTCGGGACCGTGACCGAGATGTACGACCTCCTCCGGCTGCTGTTCGCCCGGGTCGGGACGCCCCATTGCCCGTCCTGCGGCCGGGCCGTGAGCTCCCAGTCGACCGACCAGATCGTCTCCCGGATCCTGGAGACGAGCCGCGGCCGGATCAAGATCCTGGCCCCGGTCATCAAGGGCCGGAAGGGCGAGTACCATCGTCTGTTCGATCGTCTCCGGAAGAAAGGCTATCTCCGCCTCCGCCTGGACGGCGTCTTCCGGGACCTCGAGGAGGAAATCATCCTGGCCAAAACCCGGTCCCATACCGGTGAAGTCCTGGTCGACGATTTGCGGCCGGCCGTCACCAACCGGGCCCGCCTCGAGGAAGCGGTCGAAACGTCGCTGGAGCTGGCCGAAGGCGAAGTCCTCGTCCTGGGCGAGGACGGGAAGGAAGCCTATTATTCCCGGCGGCTCCGCTGCCCGGTCTGCGACGTCAGCCTGCCGGATCTCGAGCCCCGGAATTTTTCCTTCAACAGCCCGTACGGGGCCTGTCCGCGCTGTCACGGTCTGGGGGCCGAATCGACGACGAACGAGGAGGGCGACGTGGAGCTGACCGGGGACCTCTGCCCGGCCTGCAAGGGCTCCCGCCTCAATCCCCAGAGCCTGGCCGTCCGCATCGACGGCCATAATATTCACGATTTGAGCCGGCTCTCGATCGACCGCCTGATCGCGGAGATCGGGCGCCTCGAGGTCCTGGTTTCCCGCGAGGCGGTGGCCGGGAAAATCGGCAAGGAATTGACCGCCCGCTTGGGCATCTGCGCCGAGCTGGGCCTTTCCTATTTGTCGCTTGACCGGACGACGGCCACCCTGTCTGGCGGAGAAGCCCAGCGGGTTCGCCTGGCAGCGCAGGTCGGGGCCAAGCTGCGGGGGATCCTGTACGTCCTCGACGAGCCGACCATCGGCCTCCACCAGCGCGACAACGGGCGGTTGATCCGGCTCCTCCGCCGGATCCGGGACGACGGCAACACCGTCCTGGTCGTCGAGCACGACGAGCAGACCATCCGGGCGGCCGATTTCATCCTCGACCTCGGGCCGGGCGCGGGCGAGCACGGCGGAAGCGTCGTGGCCGAAGGCCCGCTCCCGGAAATCCTCAAGTCCCCCGACTCCCTGACGGCCAAATACCTCAGGGGAGAAGCGGCCGTTCCGATTCCCGGCGAGCGCCGGCCGGCCAAAGGGCGGCTCATCATCCGGAACGCCCGGGAACACAACCTTAAAAATATCGACGTGAAGATTCCGCTGGGCTGCATGACCGCCGTGACCGGCGTTTCCGGCTCCGGGAAAAGCACCCTGGTTTTCGATATCCTCTTCCGCTCTCTCCAGAACAGCCTGGCCAAAGCCGGAACGCGGGCCGGAGCCCATGACAGGATCGAAGGCGTCCAGCAGCTGGACAAGGTTATTTCCGTCGACCAGAAACCCATCGGCCGGACGCCCCGTTCCAACCCGGCCACATACGCCGGGCTGTTTACCGATCTGCGCCTTCTTTTCGCCCACGCCCAGGAATCCCGATCGCGCGGCTATGGCCCGGGACGGTTCAGCTTCAACGTCGCCGGCGGCCGCTGCGAGGATTGCCAGGGCGCCGGGGTGAAGCGGGTCGAGATGCATTTTCTTCCCGACGTCTTCGTCACCTGCGACCGGTGCGGCGGGCTCAGGTACAACAAGGAGACTCTGGCCGTCCGCTACAAGGGAAAATCGATCGCCGACTTCCTGTCGATGACCGTGGACGAAGCGTACGAGTATCTCAAGGCCCAGCCCCGCCTCAAGCGCCGGCTGGTGACGCTCCGCCAGGTCGGGCTCGGCTACCTGCGCCTCGGCCAGCCGGCTCCGACCCTTTCGGGCGGCGAAGCCCAGCGGATCAAGCTGACTAAGGAGCTGGGCCGGCGGGCCACCGGCCGGACCCTCTACCTCCTGGACGAGCCGACGACCGGCCTTCATTTCGACGACGTCCGCAAGCTCCTGGAAATCCTGTCCGAGCTCGTCCGGATGGGCAATACCGTGGTCATCATCGAGCACAACCTTGAAGTGATCCGCTCCTGCGATTATATTATCGACCTGGGCCCCGAGGGCGGGGAGGACGGGGGGCGGGTGGTCGCCGCCGGCCGGCCCGAAGAGGTCGCCGCCGCCGATTCCCCCACCGCCGGATACTTGAAAGCCGCCTTGGCTTCGGCCCGCCGCCCGGGCTTGGAATAACGAGAAGAGAGATGTCGTTCGACAAGGTTCCCGGAAACGCTCCGATCAAGGACATCCTCCGTTCGGCCCTTCGGCGCAAGAGCGTCCTTCCGAGCCTGCTGTTCTGCGGCGTCGAGGGCGCCGGGCAGCGGGAAACCGCCGTCGAGCTGGCCAAGTCCTTCAACTGCCTTACTCTCGCCGACGACGCCTGCGATGAATGCTCCTCCTGCCGGGCCATCGACGCCGGCAATCACCCCGACGTCATCGATGTCAAACAGCTTCCCCGGATGGAATCGGAGGAACAGGATGAAAACGGCGGATCGGCCGACGAGGAGGACGCCGCCGGGGAGGAAAACGCCGGAAAAAAGAGCGCGATGATCTACATTTATCAGATGCGCAAAGCCGGCTTCCTGGCCCGGATGAAGCCCATGACCGGCCGCCGGAGGATTTTCCTGGTCGACGATGCCGCCGAAATGAACGAGCCCACGTCCAACGCCTCCTTGAAAATCCTTGAAGAGCCTCCCGATTTTTCCCAGTTCATCCTGATCACGGCCAACCCGGACCGCCTCCTGCCGACGATCGTTTCCCGATGCCGGATGCTGACGTTCGGGGCCGTCGGTTCGGAGGACATCGCCTCGGTTCTCCGCGAACGCGGCGTGGACGAGGCGCGGGCGGGGGTGATCGCGGCCATCGTCCGGGGCAATTACCATCGGGCCCTGACCGAGGACTGGGACGCCTATTTCGAAGGGCGCGGCGAGGCCTGGGATTTATTCCGGGCGATTCTGGCCGGGGACAACGGGACGGAGTTCGTCCGGAAATTCTCCGGAGGGCGCAAGCCGCCTTCCCGGGACGAGGCCGGGGCCGTGCTCGACTTTTTCCGGAGCTTCGGCCGCGACCTTCTGCTTCTCGGAGAAACGGGCCGGGCCGAGGGCCTGTTCCATCCCGACCTGGAACCGGGTCTTCGGGAGCTGGCCGCGGTCGTGGAGCCGGCGCGAACCCTGCGGCTCATCCGGGCCGTCGACACGGCTGCCTCGGGTCTCGAGGCCAACGCCAACATCCGTCTTCTCACCAGCGTTCTCTATGCCCGCATGACAGGATAAAGACATGAACGATCTTGTTTGCTTGATTTCCCTAACCTCCGGGAAGACGATCCGGGCCCGCCGGGGCGACCTCGAGCTCGTCCGGGGCGATCTCTGCCTGGTGGAATCCGAGTTCGGCGGCGACCTGGCCGAGGTCGTGGCCCTCGACGGCCCGGTTTGCTGCCATCCCAAGCGGGCCGAGGAAGCCCCGAAGGTTCTCCGGAAAGCGGACCGCGAGGATGAGCGCCGGATGGAGTGGCTCCGCGACCGCGAGGAGCGCGCCTTCGCCTTCTGCCTGGACCGGATCAAGTTCCGAAACCTGGCCATGAAGCTCACGGCCGTACGATACTTCTTCAACGAGAAGAAGGGGATCTTCTTCTACACCGCCGACGGCCGGGTCGATTTCCGCCAATTGGTCAAGGACTTGGCCAAGGAGCTCCGGATGCGGATCGAGATGCGCCAGGTCGGCGTCCGGGACGAGGCCAAGATGATCGGCGGCCTCGGAGTCTGCGGCCGGCCGCTGTGCTGCGCCACGTTCATGAAATCGTTCGAGCCGGTGACGATCCAGAAGGCCCGCAAGCAGCAGATCGCCATCAATCCCACGAAAATCTCGGGGTTGTGCGGCCGGCTGATGTGCTGCCTGGCTTTCGAGGAAGAAACCCGGGGCCGGATGTATTACGAGGAAGAAACGCCGACCGAGGATTGATTCCCGTTCCGCCGGAACCCGTCACCGGGCGATCAGGAAAGACTTTCGGGCTGAGGCGGCGGCCAGCGCGCCGCCGGCCGCATAGGCCTTCACCCGCCAGGTATAGATTTTTCCGGGGGACATCCGGGCGGCGATTTCCGGAGGGATTTTAATCGAAGTCTCGCGCGTCGCGGCCGTCCAGACCGGCTTGATCCCTTCCAGAACGACCGTGTATTCGGTCGCCCCTTCCACCGGGACCCAGACGAGCTCTTTCGGCGTTTCCTTGATCGTTCCGACGGGGCCGGTCAGGGTCAGGGTTTCGCCGCGAACGCTCCGGATTCCGCCGTCCGGGAAATCGGGGGGGCGGGAGGCGCGCGGGATGAAGAGCAGGCTCACGGCCAGCAGGACGAGGACCGCGCCGATCGTGACCCAGGCGAGGGAGAACGGCCGGAATCCGGAGGGAAGAGGCATGTTCGCTTCCCGGGTCCTGACGGGGGCCGGCCCGGCGGCTTTCACCGCCTCGATCATCGCGGCCCGGTCGGCCGTTTCCCGGAAGCATTCCGGGCACTCGAAATAGTGGCGCTCGAACCGCTCGGTTTCTTCCTCCGACAGGCGGCCGAGGAGGTACGCGTCGATCATCGCTTCGTATTCGGGATGAGGCATCGGTTCGGGTCCTAGTCCTTTCTTGAGTCGGAGGGAGGTGCGGAAAGTGGACCGGCGGTCCGTTGGACCGCTTTGAGGAGAAGCTTTTGGGCGTAATGGACCCGCTCGCTGACCCGGGCCGGGGAAAGCCCCAGGCGGCGGGCGGTTTCCTCGCGGGAGAGCTCCTGGTAATAATACAGGTCCAGGACTTCCCGGTATTTCGGCGCCAGGGTGGCGACGGCCGCGGTCAGATGCCGGACGCGCTCTTCCGTCTCGATCCGGTCCTCGGCCGCCGGCGCCTCGCTTTCGGCCGGGAAACGACGGGCGATTTTAGTCTTGTCCCGGATGTAGTCGACGATTCTCCGGACGGTGATCGTGTAGATGAAAGTCCCGATCTTGGAGTCTCCGCGGAATTCCCCGGACTTGACCTTTTCGATCGTCTGGGCCAGGACCTCGTTGGTCAGGTCCTCCCAGTCGGGATTTTGCGGGCCGAGAGCCCGGCGGACCTTGAAGCCGACGACCGGCCGGAAGCGGGCGACGACATCGTCCAGATCGACGTCGGGTTTCGGCCGAGACATGGCGGGCCGCCTATTCGACGGACTCGGTCTTTTTCGCCGCCGTCCTCATCATGTAATCCTTCGCGTCAACCAGGATCTCCCGGGGCTTGCTCCCTTCGGACGGGCCGAGGATTCCCTCCTGTTCCATCTGATCGATCAGCCGGGAGGCCCGGGCGTATCCGAGCTTGAGGCGGCGTTGAAGGTAGGAGGCCGAGGCCTGCCCCGTGTGAAGGATGAGCTTGACGGCTTCTTCGAACATCTCGTCTTTTTCGTCCGAATCTCCCCACGGCTGCTCCCCGGTCCTCTGAAGGACATCGACGATGCGCTCGTCATATTCGGGGACGCCCTGCTTTTTGACGAAGTTGACCAGGCGGCGGACTTCGGGAATCGCCACGTAGGAGCAATGGAGCCGGATCAGGCGCGGGTAGTTCGGCGGAATGAACAGCATGTCGCCCATGCCCAGGAGCTTCTCCGCCCCGTTTTCGTCCAGGATGACGCGGGAGTCGATTTTGCTCGGGACGCGGAAGGCGATCCGGCTGGGGAAATTGTTCTTGATGGTCCCGGTGATGATATCGGTGGACGGGCGCTGGGTGGCCAGGACGAGATGGATGCCGACCGCCCGGGCCAGCTGGGCCAGCCGCCCGATGGCGAAGTCGACATCCTGGCCGCTGACCATGATCAGGTCGGCCAGCTCGTCGATGATGATGACGATATACGGCATCGGCCGGAGCTTGTCCTTTTCCTCGTCGGTCAGCTTGCCCTTCTTTTCCTGGAGCTGCTCGGCGATGTAATGATTGTACTGGTCGATGTTGCGGACCTTGGCCTGCTGCATCAGGTAGTAGCGCTCCTCCATCTTCTTGACCGTGTCCATCAGGATGGCCGCGGCTTTCTTGGCGTCGTTGATGACGGGGCTGAGAAGATGGGGGATGCCGTCGTACAGGGAAAATTCGAGCCGCTTGGGATCGATGAGGAGAAGCTTGACTTCGTCGGGCGCGGCCTTGTAGAGGATGCTGGCGATCAGGGCGTTGAGGCAGACGCTCTTGCCCGTTCCCGTCGCTCCGGCCACCAGCAGGTGGGGCATGATCCCCAGATCGGTGACATAGACCTCATCGTGGACGGTTTTGCCGAGGGCCAGGGTGAGCTTGGAGGGCGATTTGACGAAGGGCTCGGATTCGAGGATGTCCCGGAGCTTGATGATTTCCCGCTTGTTGTTGGGGATTTCCACGCCCAGGGAGGACTTTCCCGGGATGCGCTGGATGCGGACCGATTCGGCCCCGAGGGCCAGGGCCAGGTCGTCGGACAGATTGGTGACCTGGTTGATCTTGATCCCCGGTTTCGGGCAGTACTCGTACGTCGTGATGACCGGGCCGGGATGGTATTCCCGGACTTCGCCCTCGACCTTGAACTCGGCGAGCTTCTCTTCGATCAAGCGCCGCTTTTCCTGGAGCTCGGCTTTGTCGATCTGCTCGGTCGGGGTGCCGGGATCGAGGAGGGTCAGGGGCGGCATGGTATAGGCGGGCCGGTCGTCGAATTGGGGAAAGGCGAATTGTTCCGGCTTGGCCGCCGGGGGAAGGGGCGGTTTGGCCGCGGCCTTGTGGAGATCCCGCCGCGTCGGAGCGGGAGGCTCCCGTCGTTCCGTCTTGGCCGATGGAACCGGCGCGGGCGCGGCCGATTCGCGGAGGGCGAAGGCGTCCGCCTTCCCGGCCTCTTTCGGTTTCTTGTGGAACAGGCCCTTCCGCGCGGATTTTTCCGGCCGCGCTTCCTTTTCCGCCTTCTCCGGCTTCGCCTTCCGGAGAACGCGGATCTTGACCCCGGCGGTGGCGAACTGGGTCATCCGGCCGAGGCCGAGGAACATTTTTTTAAACGAAAAGCCGCCGATGGCGATGGCGAAAAGCGATGCGGCGGCCAGGAGAACGATCAGCGTTCCGGTGCTGTTGAGAAAACCGTGGAGGAAGGAGACGATCAGATCGCCCGTCACTCCGCCCATGGGGATCCGCTTGCCTCTCCAGGAGACGCTCTGGAAAAAGAGAATTAAAAGCGGACAAAGGATGACCAGGAGCAGGAAAACCTGGAAGGTCTTGGCCAGAATCGCGCGGCGGTTGCCGTGGAGAACCGCCCGGACGCCCAGGTACCCGCCGGCCAGGGGCAGGAGGAAGGCCGCCAAGCCGAAGGCGGCGAAAACCGTCTCCGCGATTTCCGATCCGATCCGGCCTCCCCAGTTGGCGATGCGGGCTCCCCGGGGAGCGGCGCTGGCCCAGGACGGATCGCGGGAATCATAGCTGATCAGCGTGGCCAGGAGAAAAAGGGCGGCGAAAATGAGCAGAACTCCGGCGGCCTCGGAAAGAGGGAACTTCCGCTTCTTTTCCGTTTTGGCCGCTGATTTTGCGGCCGCTTTCCGTCGTTTGGCTTTGCTCATCAGCCTATCAAAAAATTATAGCATATTCGGAGCGCCGGTTCGGCCGGAATCGGGAAGGGGCGGAAGCGGCGGAAGCTCGAGGAGGGCCGGCCCCGTCGGAACCTCGGGCGCGGCCCTGGCCGCTCCGTTGTCCCGGCCGACGAAGATCCGGAAACCGGACGGGAGACCGCTTAAAGAGAACGCTCCCTCGGCCGGCCCCGGAGTGTCCTTATCGAGAGCCCCGAGGCGGCCGGAGAAGACCGTGAGTTTTTTCAGATCCTTGCCGCCGTCGTCCCGGACAAGAACGTACGGATTGATGATTCGGGAATCACCATACCGAAGCGACGGCCCGTAGATCCGGGTTCGAAGGGTCGGGACGCCGGCTTCGGGAATGACGGACAACGTTTCGAAATAATCGCCGCCCGGCCCCGGGACGGCGGCGAACCAGAATCCCGCGGTCCATCGCCCCGCGGCCAGGGCCGCCCGGTCGATTTTCGCCGGAAAACGGAATTCCTTGCGGAGGGGATGATCGAGGGGAAAAGAGATCGGATTAGGCGCCAGGATGTATTCGTATCCAAGGTCGACGACCGCGCCTTCGGGAAGGTCGGACAGGGAGCCCGAGGCCTCGGCGCTCCATTTTCCGTCCACGGGAAGCGGTCCGGACTTGAGAACGACGCGGCCGAGCTCCCGGCCGTCGGGGCCGGAAATTCTCAGGTAAAGATTTTCCGGCCTCTCGCCGACGCCCAGGCCGCCTTCTGCGGCGGCGGCCGTCGCGACTTTCCAGCCGCCTTCGATCCGTTGAAGCGAGACGCTCTGGACATAGGAGCGGAAATTGACCGGAAAACCGGACGCAGGCGCCCGGCTGAGCCGGTAGATCTTGAGCTCCGGCATGTGGAGCTCCTGCGTGGACTCCTTGAAGAGAGGCTCGAAAGTTTTGACCAGGGTGCCTTCCCGTTCCAGGGCGGCGTAAAAAGCCGCTTCGACCGGGCTGGCGTCCGGATTATCGAGGAAACGCCCGGCCATGGTGTCGGCCGTAACGGCGTATTCCACTCCGGCGAAAGCGAGGAAATCCAGGTCCAGCTTGCTCAAGGTGTGCTCATAATAGATGGAATATTTGGACCGGGATATCGGCGGCCCGTACATTTCCATGGCCAGAGTGGTTCCCGCCGGGAGATTGAAATCGATCCACTCCTTGGCCCTTGTCCGGGAGTCGAGGCCGGTCAAGGCCTTGTCGAACCGATAAAGACTGACGGCGGAGGGGGCGAGGACGGCGGCGATCAGGACGCCTGCGGCGACGTTCCAAAGCATCTGTCGCTTGGGCTTGGCCCCCTCCGGGGCGAAGACCCGGTCTCCCCGGCGCAGGATATAATCCAGGCAGAAAGCCGCGATCAGGGCGAAAAACGGCGCCATGGGAAAGAGGTAGCGGGTCGCCCGCACCTTCCAGGTGGAGATCATGGCGAACTGAACCAGCGGGTAGGCCAAAAGAATCACTTCCGCTTTCCGGCGGCGGAGGAGGCCGAGGAGGACGCCCCCGAGAACGAAGAACTGGGCGATGAGCCCGACGTTTTCCTTGAATCCGTACCGGAGGTAGAACAGGAAGGCGGATTTGTCGGCCGGATCGCCATAATGCCCCTCCGCGGTCAGGTGGCTGCTTTGCCACTTGAAATCCGTCAGGAACGTCTTGAAATCCTTGATGATATACGGGCTGCCGAGGAGGAACACCGCCAGGAACAAAAGACCGGCCCCGATTAGGCGGGGGCTGAGGATGATTTCACGAAGCGGCCGCTTGGTCTGCCGGATTTGGTAGACATGGGCGATGAACAGCGGAATGAAGAGCATCAGGCCGCCGTACTTGGTGGTCATGGCCAACCCGGCGGCGGCCCCGGCCCAGAGATAATCCCGGGTTCGGCCCTTCTCGGCGATGTTCCAGATGAAGAGATAGCCCAGGACGAGGAAAAAGACCATGGGAACGTCGGGAAGCATGTCGTGGGAGATTCGGGCGTGATCCAAGCCGAAAATGAGGATCAGGGCGGCGATGGCCCCGGCCCGCGGCCCGAACATCCTTTTCCCGAGGAGATAGAGGAGGAGGATCGTCAACACGCCCATGAGGGCGGAAAGGGCCCGGCCGATCAGGTAAAATGGCCCGGGCGATTGGTAGTAGGTCTGCTGGAGTTCCGGAATCGTCTGGACGTTCCCGGCTGCTTTTTCGATCTGGTAATAAATCCACCAGAGACCGGCCAGGGTGTACATATGGAGGGTCGGAACGTGGAAAAACCTGGGACTGAGATCCCCTCCGAGAAAACCGTTGGCCTTGCCGGCGAACCAGTTTTCATCCACGTGGTAGGTGTTCGGAAGCCCCCAGCCCAGCCCCCAGAACCGGCTGGCCGTCGCCAGGACGAGGATCAGCAGAAAAACCGCGACCCACGGCCGTCTGGAGATGGAGGGCATGATGATGCGTACTATAACTAAAGAGTTTGGAAAACGTCAATTCGGCATTTGGCCGGCGGGGGACGGCGTGCTATGATGTTGCCCGCCCCGCGTGAAATCCATGAGTCCCAGAAGCGTTCTCCTTCTCAATCCGCCGGCGCCCGACCTGGTGATCCGGGATTACTACTGCTCTTTCCCGAGCAAGGCGAAATACTACTGGCCGCCCCAGGACCTCCTCGGCCTCAGCGGCCTCCTGGCCGAGACCTGCCGGCTGACCGTCCTCGACGCGGTGATGACGCCCCGGACTCAGGAGGACATCCTGGCCCTGGTCGACCGGGAAAACATCGACACCGTCATTTTTACGACCGGTTCGGCGTCCCTGGCTGGGGACATGGCCTTGGCCGGATTCCTCGCCTCCTCCCGTCCCGCTCTCCGGCTGGTCGCGAGCTCCGGCATTTTCAAGTTCTCCCCGGAATCGGTCATGGAGCGCTTTCCGTTCCTCCGGGCCGCTCTTCTCGATTTCACCGAGCCCGAAATCGTCGATTTCGTCGCCGGGACGCCGGGAAATTGGAACACCATTTGGGAGAGGCGGGACGGCCGCGTCCTGAAACCGGCCGGCGTTTTTTCGAAGACGTTCAAGCTCGGCGTTCCCCGCCACGAATTGTTTCCCATCCGGCTCTATTCGATGCCGACGGCCCGCCGTCATCCCTTGACCGTAGTCACGACATCCCTGGGCTGTCCGTACCGCTGCCGTTTCTGCACGGCCGGGGCCTACGGGCTGAAGTACCGCGATCTCGACGACGCCATGGCCGAGTTCCGGCACATCAAGGAGCTGGGAATCCGGGAGCTGTGGTTCGCTGATCCGACCCTGACGGTCAACGGCAGGTTCCTCGACGAGATGCTCCGGCGGATGATCGAGGCCGATTTCGGCTTCAGCTTCGCCTGCAACGCCGACATCAACTCGATGACCGAAGACAAGATCGCCTTGCTGAAGAAGGCCGGCTGCCATACCGTGAGCATCGGGTTGGAGAGCGGCGACGACGCCATTCTCAAGCGCTACCTCAAGACGCTCGACACGGAGAAAAGCCGGACGATCGTCCGCCTCTTCAACAAGCATCGCATCCGGACGCTCGGCTATTTCATCGTCGGCCTCCCGGGCGAAGGCCGGGACGAGATCCGGCGGACCATCGATTTCGCCAAAAGCCTGAGGATCGATTTCGCTTCGTTCGCCATCGCCACGCCAGACATCGGGACCGACCTGCGCCGGGAAGCCCTGGAGAAAGGCTGGATCCGGGGCGATGTCGACACGTTTGACAGCACCCTCCACCCGGTCATGGAAACGGGCGAATTGCCCCTCTCCGAGATCGTCCGCCTCCGCAACCGGGCCGAGCTCGCCTTCTACCTGCGGCCGTCGTACCTTTTCCGCAAGGTCTTTTCCTTGAGGTCCGGCCGCGATCTGGCGATCCTGGCCGGAAATGGGTTTCACATGCTGCGGAGGATGTTGAAGAAATCGGCGTAGAGTCGCGTCTCAGAAATATCTTGCCTAATTCCCATTACCCTCGACGCGACACCGCCGGGGGAGTTTGCCCTAAGGGACTTGATCAAGTCCCTTAGGACTGGGGTTCAGCGAAGCGACGAAGGGGGACCTTGAGTCCCCCTTGTAAGTGTCCCGTCTCCCGAAAATCCCAGAATAATATTTAGGAGACGGGACACTAGGCCGGCCCGAAGGCCGGGCCGTCAAAAGGCGATCGCCAGGCCTCCGCCCCATTCAAAGCCGCCGAGATTGATGGTTCCGTTCCCGGCGGCGGACTTGACGAAGGCCTGCTTGATCCGGAAAAAAGGCAGGATCGGAAACCGTTTTCCGATCTGGACGTACACCCCGCCGACGAGATGCCAGCCCGTGGCCTTGTCGACGACCGTCCCGATGGGATTGGTTTCCACGAAGGCGTAGTAGTCGAACCCGGCCCCGGCAAACGGCCGGAGGAACGCGACGGCGAAGGAGCCGCGGATTCCCAGGGAGAGGGGAATCAGGACGAACGTCGTTTTCTCCTGGGAATGGGAGAGGAGGCCGTTTTTCGCCATCGCTTTCAGGTCGAAATAGAAATCAACATGGGGCAGGAGGGCCGCGGTGAATCCGAGGCCCTGGATCGCGCCGCCGGGCTGATAGACCGTGTCAAACAGCGGATCGGCGACGCTGTAGCCGCCGTAAAAGAACTCGACCGTTCCCTGGCGGCGAGGAGCGTCCTGGGCTTCGACCCCCGGCGGGACGAAGCCCAGGACCGCGAGGACGGCCAGCAGCGGGCCGAGCCGCGCGTTCCGTCCTCTCCGTTTCAACGGCTATCGCTCCTTGATCTCGATGGGCCTCAGAAATTGTACTGGATTCCGACCATGGGGATGATGTGGAGAAGGTTGGCCCGGAGCGTGACCGAGGTGATGATGGGGTTGATATAGGCCGCCCGGAGGTCGGCCACCAGCCTGACCCGTTCCCCCAGGTTGAATTCGAAATTGAGCAGGGCCCCGAACAAAAGCTCGGTATAAAGGTTTTCGAAGAAGACGTAATTGGAAACCGTGACGTCGGCGGCCGTGAACGGGGACACTTCGGAGAAGGTCAGGTCTTCGACGGTCTGGAACGTTCCCTTCGTCAGGCCGAGCATCGGACCGGCCCACAGGGTGACCTTGTCCGATTTCACCAGCGAGAACAGGGCGAAGGCGGTGAAATTCCACAGCGGATTCTTCACGTCCGCGGCTTCGAGCTCGACGGTCCGGTAGGCGTTCATGAGGAAGGGATGGGGCAGGTCGGCGGTGATGATCGGCCGCTGCTTGTGCGACCAGAAGGCCAATCCGATTCCGTATTTCATCTTGTCGTCGTACTTCCCGACCTGGAGCTCGTACATCGGGGAAAAGCCGGAACCGTAGGCTTCCTCGAGGGTCGCCGTCTCGCCGTACATGTCGAAACTTTTATTGACGAGAAGGTCGGAGCCGATGAAGAGCGCCATCCCGGCCTTGGCCGAGATGAAAACGCCGCCCGGCCCCGCTTCGGCCGGAATCAAGGCCGCGGCCGTGGGGGCCGCGGTTCTCGTCGCCGGCTGTTCCTTGACCGGCGCCTGGATCGGAGGCACTTCGCCTTCATACCAGAAGGAGACGCGAACGCCGTCCGGAAGCTGGCTGACGTTGTAGGCCGGGACGTTCTGGCTGAGGTCGAAGACGATCCGGGCGGTATCGGGTTTGAATTGGCCGGTACGGATATCGAGAACGCCGATGTCGTCGATCTGGGTGTACGGCAGGACCGTCAGCTGGTTGATGGGAGTCAGGTCGATCACCAGCCGCGGGGGATTGGGGAGGAACGAAGCTTCCACGGTATATGTCCCCTCGACCTTGAACAAGACGTTCAGCTTGTTCCCCTCTTTCTGAAGGGAAATTTCCTTCAGGGCGGCCGCGGTCTGGCTTTGCAGTCCGGCGGCCGCGGTCAAAACTATCAACAGGAGCAGGACGGGCCGGATGATCCGGCGGTTCGTGAACTTCATTGGGTCCTCCATGGGTGATTAACGGCGAACGATCTCCGAGCCCGCCCCTTCGACATTGTCTTTGGTGACGGTCACGATCATGTATTCGAATGAATACGTTGCGTTGAGCGCGCGGTCGAGATACGCGTAGACGCCCTCGACGCGGCCGATCAGGACGAATTGCGAAAGGCTCTCGCCGCTTTTCTTCCGATAGATCTTATAGCCCTTGATGACCGCGATATCGGCCGTTTTGGGATTGGCCTCCCAGGAGATAAGGTTGGCCGAGACGGCGGCGCTCGAGGCGCGGTCCGCTCCCGATCCGTCCGCGACTGCGGCCGGGGACGTTCTTGCTTTGGTCCGGATTTCCAGGTTGACCGGGGCGAACGGCAGGGCCCGGATCGACTGGTACCAGGTTTCGGTCATCAAGACATAGCCGATTTCGTTGGGGTGGACATAGTCCGAAAGAAGGTTGTCCGGGCCTCCCGGGTAATTGTCGAAGGCTGTTTCCATTTCGACGAGGGGGATGACGAGGGCCTGGGCCAAAGCCCGGATGCCCGCTTCCAGCTGGTAATGGCGGCCCTGATAGTATTCGAATTCCCAGATGTCGTCCCGCCGCGGGATGACCGTGGCCAGAAGCGGCAGGGCGCCCGCCGCGAGGCAGCGCTTGCAGATTTCCTGGAGGTTGTAGAGGGACGTCTCGATCGGCGTTTCGACGTGTTTGACGTCGTTCGTCCCTTCCATCAGGAGAACGTAGCGGCCGGGATACACAGCCAGGATCGAGTCGATCCGGGCCAAGCCTTCGATGGTATATTCCCCGGGAAAACCGGCATTGATGACGGTCGTCGGCCCGAAGGCCGCGTCGAGCTTGATATCCAAGCGGGGAATATATCCCCGGTCCGGGGCTTCTTCCCGGTTGATATAGCCGAAGGTGATGCTGTCGCCGAAACCGATGTACTGGGTTTCCAGACGGGTCGAAATCGTCAGGGCGGAAGGACCGATCCGGTGCCCTTCGGACGGGACCTCGTGAGCCGCGGGCGAACCGGAGAGGATTTGGCGCGGGTTTCCTCGAAGGAGCTCCGATCGCAGCCCTTCGCGATCATTCTGGAGGAAAAACAATCCGCCGGGAGTTCCGACGGCTTCGTACGCGGGGGAGTCGATCCGGTCGGAAAGAACGACGGGCGCAGCGGGCGTCCGGTCATCAAGGGAAGCCGCCAGGAGGCGCTTCTCCGACGCCATCAGCCCGGCCCAGACGACGCCTTCGCTTCCCTCGCCGAAACGGACGATCCGGGGCGCGGTTTCCATTTCATCCCGGTCGGTCAGCGTTCGAGTTTGCGTCCAGGCGCCTCCGAGGCAAACGGCCGTGTTGATTTTATATTGGCGTCCGTTGTAGGCCGACCAGGCGATCCGCAGGATTCCATCGGGACTTGATCCGGCGTCAAGCTGCAGGCACGGCCGGTCGCCGTTGTCGGCGATGAGGACGTCCTCGGACCAGAAACGGCCGTCGAATCGCCGCCCCGAGACGACATACCGGTTTTGGACTTTTCCCGTCCAAAGGACCCAAATCCCGCCTTCACGGTCGGTCCGGATCCGGGGTGAAGAGAGCGCCGAAGTTCCGGCAGGCGTGATCCGCCAGACATGTCCGGCGGAGGCGTCCTCGGCCAGGATTTCCTCGTTCGAGTCGCCGTGATGTATCCAGGCGATCCAGGGCCTTGATGGTCCGAAGAAGCAGAGATCGGCCCGGTCGTTAAGGCCGGCGGAGAGCCCGACGATCCTCGATTCGGTTAGGCCGCCGTTTTCCAAACGGCCGATCCGGATCGTTCCCGCTCCCCGCCCCCCATTCTCGCCCACCAGCCAGAGACGGTTCCCGGAGTCGAGGAAAAGCTTCGGATTTTCGTAGGCGGCATCCAGGTTGAGAGGGACGCTCGATTCTTGAGCCGGAGAGGCGACGTTATGGGAGACAAGGTTCCAAGAGCCGTCGAGGGCGCGGACGAGGTAGCAGACCGTGCTTGTCGAAACGGCGACCGGAGGGGAAAACGCCCGTAGAAAATCCCCCGCCGGAACGGATCGGGCGGCGGACATGGAGAGCGATCCCGCCAGAAAAAAAGCGGCGGCAGGTAGACGTCTCCATAAAAATCGCATCATAAACCCGATTATAGCATAATCGCATCCATTTTTGAAAGACGTTTTTGGGCATGAACGCGATCCAGGATCGGCGCGGCGGCGCGGATTCGCGATATAGTTCGAATAATAACGTTATAATTAACGAACTAAAAAGGCCCTCCCGGATTTTTTCCACGGAACGCCGGCGATGTTCTCATGATATCAATAAGAATTGATAATAAAGGATTTATCTCAAACCGATGATTTTTTCGAGATCGGCCTTTCAAAGAAGGGATCTCGATTTATCGAGCTTTTTTTTCCGCGCCATTCGGCTCGTTTTAAATACAATGTAATAATTGAAGAGAGCGGAGGCGCCCTCTCGAACGCTCCTGCCGGGTCTTTTTCGGTTGACAAGCGTGTTTCGAATCTGGCACAATACAGCGTCTATGACGTGTTTTATATGATCGATATCTCGAGGAGACGACAATGATGAAGAGAGCCCTGGTCGGCCTGTGCGCCGTCCTCGTCCTGACAACGCTCCCCTTCGCCCAGAACCTGGGCAACGGTAAATCAATCTACCATGCGAATTACGCGGTTCGTTGGACGCAGTGCGCTTTCGGGCCGGATTCGACGCTGTGGGTCGTTTGGGTGCCCGGAATGACCACGGGAGATACGGGCGGCCCCGTTATGGTCGTTTCCTATGATGGGACGACGACCTCGGGTCCGTACAATGTGACCGACAGCGATTATGTCATGGCCAACCGCCCCCATATCGCGACGTCGACGGCCGGAGACGTTCTTGTCACCTGGGGCGTGGTCAGCAACAACTCGACTTATATGCGGGTCTATGACCACACCCTGAAGACCTGGAAACCGATCGAAACCGTCTTCGACGGCGACGCTTCCTGGGAGCCCTGCGGCCAGATGGACAAGTACGGCAATGTCCATGTCGTGTCCAACGTCTATAAGGGCGGACGGACGTTCGCCCGTTCCAAGATCAACGGTGTCTGGGAGGATCCCGTTCTCCTGACCATGGGATACGGCGAACAGAGCGCCATCGCCTGCGACTCGGAAGGCATGGTCCACGCCATCATGATCGAAAAAATGGACAACGGCAATTATCAGCTGTATTACTCGAACCGGACGAGAACGACCGGCTGGTACGAGCGGGAAGGCCTTCCCGGACAAATCGGAAGCGCCGCCCTGCCCTGGATCGCCGTGGGCCCTAACAACATCCCCTGGGCCTGCTGGATGGATTACGGCAACTCGGTCGAGGAAGGCGGAACGATGACTGTGGCCATGAAAATACAGGCCGGAGCTTCGTCGCAAGTCGCCCTCGATTTTTACATGCAGCATTTCCCCCGCATCGCTGTCGACAGCAACAACAAGGTCCATATCGTCGCCCAGGCGGGCGGCGGGGACTGGGGAGACGGGCTCCGCTACACTAACAATGTCGCCGGGACCTGGCAACCGGTCCAGGGGATCATCGGAAGCATGGACAAGGTCGTCGGCGTAGCCGCCGACTTGTTCGGCAACGTCGCCGCTTCGATGTCGTCCTGGGTTTCCTATTCCCAGGATCTGGGAACGGACATCATGGTCTATTCCCTTTACCCGATCACGGCCAGCCCCCTGCCGACGGCCGAATTCACCTACTCGCCCGCGTCCGGCTATCCTCCGTTGACCGTGAACTTCACGGCCACATCCGCCTACAGTCTGGACGGCAGCGAGGCCAATTACGACTGGGTCTTCGGCGACGGCACGACCGCTTCGGGCCGGGTCGTCAGCCATGTATTTGAATTATCGGGGACGTTCGACGTCCGGTTGACGGTCACCGACAACATCGGCCGGGAGAACGTGCTGATCAAGCAGGTTGAAATCCTGAAGACCAATCCCCTGGTTCCCCTCAGCCCAAAAGCCACGATCGCCATCGGCGGATTCTGGACGAGTCCATCGGTCACCTTCACCTTCTCCTGGTCGGTCAATCCGAACAACGTTCCCGAGCACATCCAGGGCTACGCGATCTACATGAAGGAAGGAACCGGCGCGTACACCAAGGTCAAGAGCGTCAATTCCTCGACCTTCACCACATCCATCACGTATAGCGACCTCAAGAAAAAACGGGCGTACGCTATGGTCACCCTGGGCTACGGCGGGACCGAAAGCCCGATGGTCTACTTCCAGTAAAGGTAATGATCCGGGGAATACGGCCGCTCATCGTCTGGCTCGCGGCGGCCGTGTTTTTCATTCCTTCCGCCTTCGCCCGGGTCAACGTTTCGAATTCTCCGGGTCTGGTTTCCTGGGCCCCGCGGATCGCTTCCGATTCCTTCGGCAATCTTTATGTCGTTTGGAACGAGGCCTACGGTGAAAGCGGCGGGGACCTTTTTTTCGCCAAGTACACGAAAAGCACGAAAACGTGGTCGCCGTCTGAAAACCTGAGCGAATCCGGATCGGTCGCCAGCGAGGGACGAGACGTCGGAGGGATTGACGTCGACGCCCTCGGTCAAGTTCATGTCGTTTGGACCGACCGGTCGAGCGTCCGCCTGCGGACGCTCTCGGGCGGCGCCTGGGGCGGCGTTGAGACCATCGGCTACGGGAGCCAGATCGAAGGGGCGAAAATCGCCGCCCGGGGCGCGGGTGATATCTACATCGCCTGGTGGGGCCGCGACGGCGTCGCCGTTTCCCGGTCCCGGGTCGGCGGGGACTGGGAAGCGCCGCATCAGCTCGGCGGATCCGGCCGCCGGACCAAGTTCGCCCAGATCGCCGTCGGCGCGGGCACGGCCATGGCGGTGATGGCCGAGCGGGGCGGCGATTTCTATCAGATCTCCTATGCCGTCAGGAGCACAGGATATGGAGCGGGTTGGAGCTCGACGTCCTGGGTCGCCCCGGAAGCCCATGATCAAATCCGTCCGGATGTCGCCTACATCGACGGAGTGGCGCCGCACGTCCTCTACTGTTATGAAAACGAGTTCGGCTTCGGCACTCGGGTCTTCCATTGCGCCTGGACGGGCCAGGGATTCAGCTCCCCGCAGGCGGTTTGCGAACCCGCGACGCTTCATTGCCCCAACGTGGCCGGCTTCTCGGGATATCTCCTGGCCGCCTGGCAGGTCGGGGGATGGGCCAACGGCGACGATATTTTTTACGCCGGCTACACCTCCGGAAACTGGACCAAGCCCGCGGCCATTCCCTTATCGAACGGCGGCTCCTACTGCGATGTGGCCATCGATCCGACCGGCGGAGCGGCCATTTGCTGGGACGGTCAGAACGGCGAAATCTACGTGGAGATCCTCGGCGGCGGTTTGGCCGGCCAGCCGGTGGCCGATTTTACGTTCTCGCCGGAAACCGGGGCTTCGCCCCTGACCGTCACGTTCAACGGAACGACGTCTTACGACACGGATGGAACGATCACCCAATACGCCTGGGCTTTCAGCGACGGATCGACCGCTACGGGCCCTATCGTCACCCACACGTTCCTGACCCCGGGGATTTTCTCCATCACCCTGACCGTGACCGACAACAGCGGCCTGACAGGAACCAAGAGCAAGAACCTCGAGGTGATCAACCTTCCGCCCGTGGCCGATTTTTCGATCACGCCCCCGGGCGGGATCATCCCCCTGTCGGTCATCTTCGACGCGAGTCTCTCCTCCGATCCCGACGGGACGATCATCCAATACGATTGGCTTTTCAGCGACGGCGATACGGCCCAAGGGCAAAGCTTCGGACGGTATTTCACGACGCCGGGAGACTACACGGTCCAACTGACGGTGACCGACAGCTATTACAAGACGGCCACGACGACGAAGTCTTTCATCCTCCAAGCCCTCTATCCTCCCCTCAACGTCCGCTGGGAATACTTCTCCGATGTCAGTCTCTTCCAAAGCCGGACGGTCGCCGACGTGACGTGGGCGCCGAATCCGATCAACGATGAGGTCGCCCCGATCGTGAAATATCGGATCTATCGCAAACCGGCCGGAGGGGACTCGTTCAAGCTCTGCGGAGAGGCCGCCGGCTCGGCCGTTCTCTGGCGCGACACGGACGTGGCTTCGACCGGCCAGTATTCCTACGCCGTCACGGCGATGGACGCCGAGGGGCATGAGAGCGCCCTGTCATCTTCCTCTCCCGCGGCTTTTCTTTTCTTGAGGCATAGCCGGCGCGTCAAGCGCTGAAGCGGAGACGATGAAAGCCTTTCGGCTCCTTGTCCTTCCCGCGGTCGTTTTTTTATTGATCGTTTCCTCCGCTTGCCGGAAGCGCGAAGCCGTCCCGGCCGTATCGCGGCCGGCCGTCTCTTCGGCCGATCTCTCCGCCTTCAAACCTAAATTCGATTTCCGCGGGCGGATCGTTTTCCAGTCCGACCTGGACGGCGACAACGACATTTATCTCCTCACGGCCGAGGGCCTCCGGCGCCTGACCGACGATCCGGCCAGCGACGAGTTCCCCCGCTGGTCGCCGGACGGCCGGTCGATCGCCTTTTCCTCCAACCGGACGGGAACCTACCAGATCTACGTCATGGACGCCGATGGGGCGAACGTCCGCCGCGTGACGGATTCCGAAAATGACGCCATCGAGGAAGGCTGGCATCCCGACGGAACGAAACTGGCCTACACCGAGGAGCGGAAGCGCACGATCGGCCGGTCGTACATGATGTGGCTGACGGATTTGAAAACCGGGGCGAAAACCCGCCTCCTTCCCGAATTCGACGGCTCGAGCGCCCTTCCGGATTTCTCCCCCGACGCGTCCAAGCTGGCCTTCACCGGGAAACGGACCATGGGCTGGGACGCCTTCCTGGCGGATTTGGCGACGGGGGCGGTCAGCGCCCTGACCGAAGGCGGCCGGGCCTGCCGGCCCAGGTTCTCACCGGACGGCGCCCGGATCGCCTATGTCTCCAACACCGCCGACGGCAAAGGGGACATCTGGATCATGAACCCCGACCGCAGCGGGAATGAGCGGCTGACCGACCGGCCCGAGACATACGACTATTTTCCAGCCTGGTCGCCAGACGGAAAATGGATCGTCCTTTCCTCCGGGACCGAGCACTACCCGACGGAGGGCGTCTGGGAGCTGGCCCTGGTCAAACCCGGGACGAAGACCTTCGTCCCGCTTTTTCGGAGCGGCGCCAGGGATGTTTTCCCGGACTGGCGCTGACGCCTCCTTCCATTGGTCGGCTTGACGCAAGAGGCCGCGCAGAAGAGAATACCTTCGTCGGAAAAGTGGAATTAAGCGATTTTCATGGGGAGACATGATCATGAGGAAGATGAAGTTTGCGGTCGTTTCATTTCTTATCGCCTTTTCGGCTCTCCTCCTTCCGTCATGTTCGAAAAAAGCCGGAGAGGCGGAATGGAAAGCCGAGATCGAGACTGTCGACGGCGTGAAAACCATCCGGAATCCGGCGACGCCGCGCTACGGGGAGTTCGCGTTCAACTTGGTCCAGGACCTGGCGATCGGCGAGGAGAAAAGCGAAACCTCCTTTTTCCCGAACGGCGTCCAGCTCAGTGTCGATGCGGAGGGAATGATCTACGTCAGCGATTTCGGTAATAGACGCATTCAGGTTTTCGACCGGAACGGAAATTTCGTCAGGACGCTTGGCCGACAGGGCCAGGGGCCTGGGGAATTTCAATTTCCGGGGAAGGTTCTTTTCGATGACCAGGGGCATCTTCTGGTTTGGGAAGGGCTCGGCCTCATCGTCTTCAATCGGGACGGGACGTTCCTGAGAAACGTCCCTCTCAAATTGGCTTTTAATTGGCAAATCATCGGTCCCCGAGGAACCATTATCGGACGGCCTCAGCCGAATCCGCGGGCGGAAAAAGGGCCTAAAAACGAAATCGTCCAACTTGGCCAGAATGGCGAACGATTGAGAACGTTGGCCGAATATCCCCTTTATGGCGTCGTTAAAAATGTGGTTATCGCGCATTGGTATACCGGCGATATCGTTTTATGCCGGCGGTTGGAGGATTCGCTTTATTGCGGTTTTTCCCTGGACGAAACCATCCGGGTACTCGATGCCGACGGCCGGCTTCTCTTTGCCTTCTCCAGAGTGGAAAAGGGAATCCCGATAAGCGCCGAGGAAGTGGCTGTAACGCGAAAAGAGGGAATTTACGGGATGTCCGGTTCCAGCGACCGCGAAAAGGGCGACTTGGGCCTGCCCGATCATCGGCCGTTCTATTCGCGTTTTTTCAGTGACAAAGCGGGCCGTCTCTATGTTATTCGCTTCAAGCCGATCACGGAAAAAGACGACCCGGCATACAAAGTGGATGTCTTTTCCAAGGACGGATATTTTCTCTATCGGATGGCGTGGAATTTCATCCCTAACGAGATCAATGATGGATATCTCTATAAAGTCCAAGAAGATGAAAACGCAGGACTGTGTAAAATCATCCGGTTTAAAATCGCTAACTGGGCGGATTTCAAGGATAAATAGAACGCCTGGATTTGATTAGTTCATCTTCCCGTGATGTTGCCGGCGGATCGGGATGCTTGGAAGGACGTTGGCCTTTCGCCTCGAAGAATCGTTGATTTCGGATCTGCCTGGAAGAACTCGACGTCTTTTTCCTCCTCTTCATCGGTTGACTTGACGCAAGAGGCGGCGCCGAAGAGAATAGGGTCGTCGGGAAATTGGAATTAAGCGATTTTCAATGGGAGACATGATCATGAGGAAGATGAAGTTTGCGGTCGTTTCATTTCTTATCGCCTTTTCGGCTCTCCTCCTTCCGTCATGTTCGAAAAAAGCCGGAGAAGCGGAATGGAAAGCCGAGATCGAGACTGTCGACGGCGTGAAAACCATCCGGAATCCGGCGACGCCGCGCTACGGGGAGTTTGCGTTCAACTTGGTCCAGGACTTGGTGATTGGCGAGGAGAAGGACGAAAATCGGTTTTTCCCCCGCCTCATCCGCTTCAGCGTTAATGACGACGGCGAAATGTATATCAGCGATGTTGGCAACAAGCGAATCCAGGTTTTCGACCGCGCCGGGGCTTTCATCAGAACCCTCGGCCGAGTGGGCCAGGGTCCAGGGGAATACAGCTACCCCGGAGAAATATTCTTTGATGAAGCCGGTCGCCCCTTCGTCAGCTCCGGACGCGGCCTGATCGTTTATGAAAAGGATGGGACCTATCTGAAAAATATTCCCGTGAAGGCGCCGTTGAATTGGATGATGATCGGCCCCGGGGGGAAAGTCATCGGCAGAATCCAACCCGACCCTAGGGCGGACGGGGGGCCGAAGGATGAGATCGTTCAACTGGGGTCTGATGGCGAACGATCGAGGACCATTGCTGTTTACCCGGTTTTCGGTAGGGGCAAGGACACTCTTCTCGAGCATTGGTATACCGGCATGGTTTGCTTCTGCCTCCGTTCGCGAGACTCTTTTTATTACGGATTTTCCCTGGATGAGACGATTCATGTCGTCGACGCTGAGGATCGGCCGCTTTTCGCCTTTTCCAAAACCGAGGAGCGTCTTCCCATCAGCGCCGAGGAAGGTGCGTTGACGAAAAAAGACGGGATCTTTGCCTGGTACACGGCGGGCGATCCTCATGAAGCCGACTTGGGAATGCCCGATCATCGGCCGTTCTATTCGCGTTTTTTCAGTGACAAAGCGGGCCGTCTCTATGTCGTTCGCTTTAAGCCGATCACGGAAAAAGACGACCCGATATGCAAAGTGGATGTCTTTTCCAAGGACGGATATTATCTCTACCAGATGACGTGGAATTTCATCCCTGACGTGATCAATGATGGATATCTCTATAAAGTCCAGGAAGATGAAAACGCAGGCCTTTATAAAGTCATCCGATATAAAGTCGCCAACTGGGCGGATTTCAAGGATAAGTAGAACGCCTGGATTTAACTAGTTCATCTTCCCGGCCAGCAACCGGCCGAGATATTCGCGCGGGATCCCGAGGAGCGTCGGCCGGCGGAGCCGGTCGCACTTGGAACATGTCTCCAATCCGGCGATGTCCCGGTCGATGAGCTTTTTCCGGAGGTCGATCATCCGGTCGTTGTTCCAAATATCCCGGAGGGATGCGTCTCGGACGTTTCCGAGCGTGTAATATCCGAAGAAGTCCTGGGTGCAGGGCAGGACCGAACCGTCCCAGAAGATAATGAGGGCATGCCACAGGAAGGTGCACGGTCCGAAGGGCTTTTCCGTCCGGTCCTTTCCTCCCGCGTCGCCGGCCCAGTTGTGGAGCTCCTTGATGTGGACCTTGTCCAGGGGCAGACCCTTGAACCGTTCCAGGAAGGCCCGCCGCGCTTCGGGGCCCGTTTTATCGAAGATCTCGGGAAAGCGGATGAGCTCGAGAAAGGTGACCGGCTTCTTGGCCCCCATCTCTTTCTTGATCTCGAGGAAGCGGACGATATTTCCGACGGTTTTCTCGAATTTCGCCTTGACCCGGATCTTTTCGTAGGTTTCGGCGTCGAAGCCGTCGAAAGAGAAGGCGAACTGGTCGAGCCCGGAAGCGATCAGCTGCCGGGACTTGTCCTCGGTCAAGAGGGTTCCGTTGGTGTGGAAGCGGGTGACGATGCCGGCCTCGTGGGCGTACCGGATCATCTTGAAGAAGTCGGGGTGGGAAAGCGATTCCCCGCGATGAAGGAGATGGACGTCGAAAACGAAATCCTTGGCTTCGTCGACGATCTTCTTGAACAGCTCGAAATCCATGAATCCAAGCTGTTCCTTGGGCAGGTCCTTATTCGGGCACATGACGCAGGCCAGGTTGCAGACGCTGGTCGGCTCGATCCACAGGCGCAGGGGCATATAAGGCAGACGCGTTTTCTTCGATTTATAGGCCCGCAAAACCTGTCCGAGCCTGCGGTAATATTTAAGGCGTTTCATGACGGGCTATTTTAGCCGATTGTCAGGGCTTCGTATAGCGCGGACCAATCCGAAATCGCGACTTGCTCCGGGCGGAGGGTGGACGTGAGTTTTACTTTTTCCAGCGCCGCCTTGGCTTTTTCCGCCGGGATTCCTATGGCCAGGAGGTTGTTGAGGAGAGTCTTGCGCCGCTGGGCGAACGCCCCCGCCAGGAATTTCCGGAAGCCCGCTTCGTCGGCGAGGGGAACGAGAGGCGCCTCTCTCGGAATAAGCGAAACGATCGCCGATTCGACCTTCGGGGGCGGAACGAACGATCCGGCCGCGACTTTAAAGAGGATTTTCACCTCGAAGAAAATCTGGAGCATGATCGAAAGCGGCGCATAGTCTTTCGATCCCGGCCCGGAGGCGATGCGCTCGGCGACTTCCTTCTGGATGAGAAACGCAGCCCGGGAGAAGAATCGTCGCTCCTCCCAGATTCGGGCCAGGAACGGGCCCGAGATCGCGTAGGGCAGGTTGCCGATGATTTTAACGGGAGGAGCGGCGCCGGCGATTTCGGTGATCAGGCGCTCGAAGGACACGTCCAAGGCGTCGCCCTCGATGACCTCGACGTTCGCCGGTTTGTTCGCGTCCAGAGCCTCGGCCAGGATCCGGTCCTTCTCGACCGCCACGACCCGGCCCGCCAGGGCCGCGACCGCCCGGGTCAGGGCTCCTTTCCCGGGCCCGATTTCAATGACGACATCATCCGGACGGGGATCAATGGTCCGGGCGATTTTGTCCAGGAGGCGCTCGTCGCGGAGAAAGTGCTGGCCGAGGGCTTGGCGCCGGGTTTTCACCGGACGGCCTTCACCGTTTTGGCCGTATAGCGCTTTTTGAACTGAACGGCCATCAGCAGGGTTTCGAGCAAAGCCAGGAAATTCAGCTTGGTCTGTCCCCGGGTCCGGTCGACGAAGACGATCGGCGCTTCCCCGATCCGGAAGCCGAGGAGCGAAACCTTGCGAAGAATTTCCAGGACGACCGACTGTCCGACGGAAATCAGGTCGTCGAGATCGACGGCTTCGAGAACTTCCCGGCGGAAAAGGCGGAAGCCGGACGAGACGTCCCGCACGGACAGGCCGTAAAGCCGGCGGATGAAGGACCGGACGCAGAGAGTGATGAAGCGGCGGTGCAGGCCGCGGTCGGAGTCCCGTCCGCCGGGAACGAACCGCGAGCCGAGGACGAGGTCGTATGTTCCGGCCGCGGCCAGGAGATCCGGGATGAATTTCGGGGCATGGGAGAAGTCGGCGTCCATCTCCACGATGTAATCCGGCTGAAGGGCCAGGGCGGCCTTGAAGCCGTCGATTCCGCCCGCCCCGCGGCCGCGTCGCTTGGTTCGGATGAGGGCATGGACGCGGGGATCGGTTGCGGCCCGTTCTTGAGCCCAGCGGCCCGTCCCGTCGGGCGAATTGTCGTCGGCGACGACGACATGGATATCGGCGTCGATGGGCAGCGCCAATAGGGCGTCGACCAGATCGGCGATGTTTTCCCGCTCGTTGTACGTGGGAAGCATCACCGCGAGGCGCGGCCGGACGGCGGTCGCGCTCACGGCCGGACGACCTCGCGGATGGCCTCCAAGACCTGATCGGGGGTCAAGCGGATCATGCAGACCGGGTCCGGGCAGGTCTGCCGGTAGCATGGGGCGCATTCGGCTCCAGCGAACAGCTTCCGGCCGCGGCCGTATAGCTCGATTTCCGCCGGGCAGGTCGGTCCGAAGAGGACCACGGTCTTTTTTTTCAGGGCCAGGGCCAGGTGCATGGCCAGGGTGTCCGAACAGACGACCGCGTCCATCCGGTCCAGGAATCCGGCGAATTCAAGCAGGGAGTTATCCGTGCCCGTATCGAACACCTTGACTTTCGACCGGGCGGCCAAACGCCGATTCAACGCTTTTTCCCGCGGGCCGCCGAGCAGGAAGATGTTCGCTCCGAGCTCTTTTTTCAGCTTCGGGATCAGCTTCAGGAAATGGGCTTCCGGCCATTGCTTGGTGGTGAACTTGGCACCGGCCCCGGTGTTCAAGCCGATGTTCAGGCGTCCTTGGGGAACCTTGTTTTTGGCGAAATAAAGATCCGCCTTCTTGCGGTGCGAGGCGGCCAGGACGAAGACATAATCATCCGTCCGGTATTCGAGCTCGGCCAGATCGAAGATCATTTTCTGGTAGGACTTGGTGTTGACCCGGAACTTGAGGTCGTCGTCGACGCCGAGCCGCAGGGAGTAAGCGGCGGCGGGATTCAGGGCGAAGACATTGCCGTGCTCGTTCAGTCCGAAGCCGTATTTCCGCGGGGCGTCGACGAGCACCGCCAGCGCCGTCAAGCCCGGGTCCTTGTCGAGCGAGTAGACGGCGTCGAACCGCTGAACCCGGAGGGCCAAGGCGGTCTCGGCGTTCAAGGGAAGGACTCGGTCGATCTGCGGGATATCCCGGAGCAGGTCGACGGTTTCCTCGTCCACCACCCAGGTGATGAAGGAATCAGGATAGGCCCTTTTCAATCCCGACAGGATGGGGGTCGTCCGGAGGACGTCGCCCTGGGCCCGGCATTTGATGACTAGAATCTTCGTCCCGAACGGCTTGTATTGAGGGCAATCGTCGCAGGTCCGTTTATAGATGCAGGGCTTCTCGCCCTTGAAATAGACGCACTTTGTTTGAACCAAAAGGGAAGCCTTCATCAGCCGTATTTATGCCATATCCCCGGCCTTTGCGCAACCGGAAACGGGCCCGCGGTCAAGCGTTGACGACCAGGTCGGACTTCTTCGCGACGTAGAGAATATGGGGATACCCGTACCCCTTGTGAAGCGGGACGACGTCGACGGAGAATCCCAGGCCGGTCAGGAGAGCGACGAAATCGGCCTTGCGCCGGAAATAAAACCGGGACCCCAGGGTGAAGCCGATGAGCTTCACGGCCAGGGTTTCCTGGATCATGTTCCAGACATACTTCCGCCGAGGCTTTTTATCCATCTCCTTGAGAATCAGGACGCCGCCCGGCGGGAGAGCCGCGGCGCACATTCGCAGGATTTTCTCTTGGGCCTCGAAGGGGATCAGGTACAGGACGTCGATGATCGTGAAGACGTCGGCCGGCGGATATTCCACCGCGGCCACGTCGCCGAGGCGGAAATCCAGGTGAGGGAGGTTGCCCAGGGATTTCCGGGCTTCGACGATTTTCCGGGCGTCGAGGTCGATTCCGGTGATCGAACGGCCGGGCGCCCCGAGCTTCAGGATCGCGGCGAAGAGGCCGTTGCCGCAGCCGATGTCGACGATCGTCCCTTTATCGGGGACATAGACCTCTGTTTGGAGAATCGGGCAGATCCGGAGCTTGATCCGGAGGTAAGTTTTCATCAGGGGTCCGGCTTCACGGAAAAGGCCGAAGACGGCTTTCCGTTTCACGCGAACCGGGTGAAGGGGATCGATTTTAGCGCGCACGGATCTATTCCCTTTTCCAGGCCAGATAGCGGTCGTACCAGTTTTGGAAGATGATCAGCGGCCAGAGAAGCTGGCGATGATTGTGGGAGCCGTCGAAGTGTTCCTTCAGGACGCGGGAGACGAACGCTTCGTCGAAATATCCATGCCGTCGGAGGCGCTCCGGGGCGAGCGTCTCCTGGACGAACCCTTTCAGCTCCTTCCGCATCCAGGCCCCGAGGGGGATATCGAAGCCGATTTTCTTCTTGGTCAGGATTTCCTCGGGCAGGCGGCCGGAGAGGGCTTTTTTCAGGATGTACTTTGAAGTGAACCCCTTGAGCTTGAGCGAGGACGGAATCGTCGCCGCGTATTCGACGAACGTGTAGTCGAGGAAGGGAGCCCGGAGCTCGAGCGAGGCGGCCATGCTCATCCGGTCGACCTTTGGCAGGAGGTCGTCCTGGAGGTAAAGCTTGAGGTCGAGGTAGGCGATCCGGTCGAGGGGGTCGGCGGCCCGGGTCCGGGCGGCGTGGAAGGCGACCGGGGCGTACGGATCTTCCGTCATCGCGGAGAGGACCCCGGGGACGAACAAGCGCTCCCGCATTTCCGGCGGATAAGCCCCCCACCAGATGATGTTGGCGATCTCGGGAGGGTATTCGGCCCCGCTGATGAATTTTTTCGCCTTGAATTCGAAGCTCAGCCGCTTCGGGCTGGCCGGGAGAGCCCGGACGACGGGCCGGACGAGCCCGCGGCGGATGAAGCCGGGGACTTTGCGATACCAGCGGGCCATCTTGAAGGCCTTGTACGTGTCGTAGCCGCCGAACAGCTCGTCTCCCCCGTCGCCGGCAAGGGCGACGGTCACCATCGGACGGGCCAGCTTGGAGATCACGTACGTCGGAATGACCGAGGCGTCGGCCAGCGGCTCGTCGATGAAGTTCGTCAGGGTCGGGACGAGACCGCTGACTTCGGCCGGCGTGACGACGAATTCGGTGTGGTCCGTCCCGAATTTCCCGGCCACGATCCGGGCCGCGTCGAGCTCGTCGAAGGACTTTTCCCTGAAGCCGATGGAATAAGTCTTGATGCCGGCCCCGGCCACCTCGCTCATCAGGGCGGTGACGGCGCTGGAATCGATGCCGCCGCTGAGAAAGACCCCGAGCGGGACGTCGCTGATTAACCGCCGGCGGACGGCGTCCCGGAGGCGGGGGATGATCTCCTCGCAGTATTCCGCTTCCGGCCGCGGCTCGACTTTGTGCTCCGCGTATCGAACGTCCCAATAACAGGTTTCCTCCGCCCGCCCGTCTTCGAAGACGACCCGGTGGCCGGGAAGGATTTTCCTGATCCCTTTGAAAATCGAACGCGGGGCGGGGACGTACTCGAAAGCGAAAAACCGCGAGAGGGACTCCAGGTCGATTTCCCTATCGAACGGGGCCTGGAGGAGGGATTTGATTTCGGAGGCGAAAAAGATCCGCCGGCCGTCGAGGCGGTAATGGAGGGGCTTGACGCCCAGGCGGTCGCGGGCCAGGATGAGGCGCTTTTTCCGGGTGTCCCAGAGGGCCACGGCGAACATGCCGTTGAGGGCTTCGACGAAATCCGCCCCCCGCTCCTCGTAAAGATGAACGACGACCTCGGTGTCGGCGTTCGTATAGAAGGCATGACCCCGGGCCAAGAGATCCTTTTTGATCTCGGGGAAATCGTAAATCTCCCCGTTGAAGACGATCCAGACCGTTTTGTCCTCGTTATGGATCGGCTGGTGGCCGGTGGTCAGGTCGATGATGCTCAGCCGGCGCATCCCCAGGGCGGCGCGGTCGTCGACATAAAAACCCTCGTCGTCGGGGCCGCGGTGGACGATCACGTCGGTCATCCTCTTGAGGAGGACGGAGGCGCCGGAGTCCAGCCGGTCGGCGTCGACGAAGCCGCAGATTCCGCACATGGGGGCCATTTTAATCGGATTCACCCCAAAAGGCCATGTTTTCTTGCATGAAAACGGGCAAAAGTGTAACCTGAGGGCGGATTTCCGGATGAGAAAAATCATCGTCAATGCCGACGATTTCGGCCTGTGCGCCCCGGTCAACGAGGGGATCATCCTGGCCCACCGGCGAGGGATTTTGACCAGCGCCACCCTGATGGTAAACACCCCGGGATTCGACCAAGCGGTCGCCTTGGCCAGGGAAACCCCCACCCTCGGCGTCGGTCTCCACCTCAACATTGTCAGGGGACGTCCCCTGTCTCTGCCTGATAAGATCCCCTCGCTCATCGGGCCGGACGGCCGGTTTCCGGCCGATGCGGGGCGGATCCTGAGGAAGCTGTATTTCGGCCGGATCAAGGCGGCCGAGATCGAGCGGGAGCTTCGCGCCCAGATCGAGAAAGGGTTGGCCACGGGCCTCCCCCTGACCCATCTCGACAGCGAAAAACACATGCATGCCGCTCCGCCCGTCTTGAAAATCGTCCTGCGGCTGGGACGGGAGTATGGCTTCCGAAAAATCCGGTTCATCCGGGAACTCGCCGTCACCCGGCACCCCGTCCTATCCCTCAAGGCCGCTTATCTTTCGGCCGGTTGCGCCCTGATGAAGCGGCGGCTTCGAGAAGCCGGATTCGTGATCACCGACCGGTTTTATGGTATATGTAATAGCGGCCGGATGAGCGCGGCCCGGTATCGCGACATCTTCCGGCGCGGCGGCGAAGGCACGGCGGAAATCGGCGTCCATCCCGGCTTCCAGACTCCGGAGCTGTTCGCCGTCGAAGCCGAGGTCGGGCGTTATTACATCAACGCCTTCCGGGAGGGGGAGCTCCAAGCCCTCCTCGATCCGGGCCTTCCGGCGATCGCCCGCCGCTCGGGCGTCGAGCTGGTGAATTTCAACGGGATATGAGAGCATGAACGGAACGTCGGAACGTCCGCAGATCTCCGTCGTCGTTCCCTTCTTCAATGAGGAGGCCAACGTCGATGAGATGTACAACCGGTTGAAAGCGGTCCTCGACGGGACCGGCCGGACCTACGAGCTCATTTTCGTCGACGACGGCAGCCGCGACGGGACTTACACCCGGCTCCGGGCGATGTACGACCGCGATCCGGCCGTCCGGGTGATCAAGCTCCGACGCAATTTCGGCCAAACGGCCGGCCTCCAGGCCGGGTTCGATCACGCCCGCGGCGACGTCATCATCTCCATGGACGGCGACCTCCAGCACGCCCCCGAGGAAATCCCGGCGTTCCTGGCCAAGATCGACGAGGGGTACGACATCGTCAGCGGCTGGCGGAAGGACCGCAAAGACAACGCGATTTTCCGCAAGTTCCCGTCCAAGGTGGCCAACCGGACGATGAGGCGGCTGGTCAAGGTCCAGATCCATGATTTCGGGACGACGTTCAAGGCTTACCGGCGCGAGGTCGTCCAGAGCATCCGGTTGTTCGGCGAGCTGCACCGGTTCATTCCGGCCCTCATCAGCCGGGAGGGATTCAAGATCACCGAGATTCCGATTTCCAACATCAACCGGCTGGCCGGAAAATCCAACTACGGGATTTCCCGGGTCAAGCGGGTCTTCTTCGACCTGCTCACGGTCAAGTTCTTGGTCAGCTTCATCGACCGGCCGCTGCAGTTTTTCGGGCCCGTCGGGATGATCTTCGGCATGGTGGGTTTTCTTATCGACGCGACCATCACGTTCGGGTATTACGTCCTGGGCTGGAACATCCGGGATAACATGGGGAATCTCCTCCTGGGCGTCTTCCTCATGATCCTGGGCGTATTACTGGTCATGATGGGATTGCTGGCCGAAGTCATTTCCCGCATTTATTTCCAGACCCACCAGATCCGGATCTATTCCGTCGACCGGATCGACGACCGGATCGCGGCTGGCGGGGACGGGGGCGTCTGAGGACGTCCGTCGATGGCCGAAGCTTGGAACATGAATACCCGCCGGGACCGGCGGGATCAGATCCTGCGGATTGTCCTGGGCCTTCTCCTCGTCGCCTGGATTGTGGTTCAGCTTCGGAACCTGGGCGTTCTTTCACTTTGGATGGACGAGGGCTTCCACTACCTGGCCGCCCAGGGCATCCTCCAGCACGGCTACCCGCTCTACCCGTCGGGCCACATATATTGGAAGGCGATTCTCTACGCCTATGTCCTGGCCGGGGGGGCCTTGATCTTCGGCCTCAAGGCGGTGACCCTGCGGGTGTTCAGCGTCCTGGCCGTGGCCGGCCTGATCGCCTTGACCTACCATTTCGGCCGGAGATATTTCTCCCGAACGATCGGCGTTTTGGCCGCGGTCATTCTGGCGATGTCGGCCTGGGAGCTCGAATACGCCCGCCTGGCCCTGTATTTCGCCCCGCTCCAGCTTTTCTACATGGCGAGCCTTTACTTTTTCTACCGGGGATTCTACCGCGAGGAGAAGCGGTTCAAGACCTTGGCCGTCGTTTTTTTCATCCTGACGCCTTTCGTCCATCAGCTTGGCATGGGCGTCATCTTCGCCTTCGCCGCCCTGTTCTTGATGCGGGGCGCCCGGCGATTCTTTCGCAAGGACGTCTTGATCGGATTCGGCCTGACGGTGCTGGTTTATCTCGGGATCCAATTCCAGGAATACTTTTTCTGGAAGGTCGGCTATGTCTACGTCAAGACCGACATGAGCCTTAAGGGGATGATCGGGTATTTCTTCGGGAGCTTCAATTTCGATTATTTCAAGGAATTCTTCCGGAGCTTCCCCTGGATGAGCCTGGCCGTCCTGGCCGGATTGTTCTTATGCTTGGGAGCGGTCGTTCGGAAAAAGGGCGAAGCGGCCGGGAAAATCGAGCCGGAAACCGCCCAGTCCCCATGGCTCTATCTGAACCTCTGCTTCATCTTCCCCCTGTTCTTTTTCGCTATTTTCCGGACCCACGTCCAGCCCCGCTACCTGGCCCAGCTCTTTCCCGTTTTCGTCATGCTGTTTCTCCTCGGCCTCCGGGCCCTCAGCCGGGAATTCATCGGCGGCCTGGCCGCCCCGGCTTTCGGGATCGAAAAGGAGAAGACCCGGGCGGCTTTCAGCACCGTCATCTTTCTCGGGCTCGTCCTACTCCTGACCGAAGGCGCCTCGCTGCGGCAGGTCCTGTCCGTCTCCGGGCGCAATTACGGAGATCCGATCACCGCCGACATCATCACCCGTTCCGGCCGGTACGAGCATTATGATCACGAGAGCGTCGGCCGCTACGTGGCCGCCCGGCTTCAACCCTACGACACCGTCATCGCCATTCACGTCGTCTTCCAGAAGATTTATGTCGGCCGGGTGGATTACTGGTTGTGGTCGGGCGGGCCGGGAACCTGGGACGCCTGGGAAAAAGTGGGCGATATCTGGAAGGATTTCTATGTCGGGGCCCGCTGGATCGACAACCTCGATGGCCTCCGGAAGGTGATCGAGGGACACACGGGCGGACGGGTCTGGCTGGTGACTTCGCCTTCTCTTCTTCGGACGGATCATATTAAGCAGGAGATCCGCGATTATGTCGCCGTCCAGAACGCCGACAAGCTCGTCTTCCGCGGCAAGGACGGGATGTCCGAAGTCTACGTCTGGAACGACCCGGGCCTGATCGCCGGCGGCCGCCGGGCGGTCGAGGGCGAATGGATGCCGGCCCGGCGGGGAACCGTGATATCGGCCGCCGGAACCTCGGGCGAGCAGGCTATGTCCTGGGATGGAACGGCCAAACGAGCCGACGAATTCACGGCCAAGGTCACGCGCGTCCTGGCGCCGGGATCGTACCGGGCCGCGATCCGGTATAAAACGGGTTCGGTTTCACCGGGAGGTCCGACCGGACGCATCGCGATCGTCGACGGCCGCGGCATCCATCTGCGGACCGTGGCTCTCTCGAGCGAGTCGCGGCCGGCCGGGGAAGGCGGATGGCGCGTGGCGGAGGTCGAATTCATCCTGGACCGGGAACAGAACATCGGAGTCTGGGCGGAAATTCCCCCTCGTTGCGCCGTTACGATCGATTACGTCGACGTCAAGCCGAAGGGAGAGGCGGAATGAATGACGACCGGTCCCCCGGAAGCACCCAGAAAGAGCTTTTAGATCCCCGCCGGAAGCTGTCCGGCAAGTACGCCTCCTTGTGTGTCGGCCGGAGCGGTCTGGGCGCCCTCTTGAAGTACGAGTTCATCAACCTTTTCGTCGCCCCCGTTCCCGGGGCCTTGGGCCTTTTTCTCCGGCGGATCTTCTTCCCTTGGATTCTGGGCAAAGTCGGCCGGGGCGTAGTGTTCGGCCGCAACGTCGTCCTCCGCCATCCCCATAAAATCGAAATCGGGGAGAACACTTTCATTGATGACAACGCCGTCCTGGACGCCAAGGGCGAGGCTAACGAGGGGATCCGGATCGGAGCCAACGCCATGATCGGACGGAACACGATCCTGACCTGCAAGGAAGGATCGATTTTCCTGGGCGACCATTGCAACATTTCGGCCGGCTGCCAGCTATTGTCGGAGACCGAGATCCGGTTGGGGAACTACTGTTTCCTAGCCGGAGAATGCTACCTCGTCGCTGGCGGCAATCATCCCATTGCCGACACCTCCAAGCCGATCATGTTCCAGCCCTCGACGGTTAAAGGCGGTATTCATATCGGCGAGGATACCTGGATGGGAGCCGGTGTGACGGTCCTGGACGGTGTCACGATCGGTAAGGGCAGCGTCATCGGGGCGGGAGCGGTCGTGGCCGCCTCGCTTCCCGAATATACATATGCCGTGGGCGAGCGCCGTCTCCGTCTGACCAACCGGCGGACGATGTCCTGATTTTTTCCGGGTCTATTTAAGCTGGATTATTCATAAAAATTCTCAAAATTCTAATATTTCTTTTGTTTTCATTAAGATAAAAAATCTGAGTTTTTACCCTTCGGGCGACGCTTTGCTCACCTTGTGAGCCGAAGCAGGCTTTGCAGTCCTCCATGAGCCTTGCGAATCAGGGCAAGTCCCAAACGAGCCTTGCGAGTCAGGGCCTTGATTGGGGAGCTGGCGCGGAAGAAGCCGGCACTTGTCGGCAAGGCCGACCCAGTGCGAGAACCCGTCAAAGCCCGGGCCAGACCAATCGAGAAAGGCCGTTAAAAACCGGACGAGTGAGCGAAGACCCCCATCCTTTCTCGTCCCTACACCAAAAGGAAGAGATCTGCTGGGATTATTTCGGTTTGCGGGATTTGTAGATAAAGTTCGACGAGCTGTTGAACCGGCCGGAGTGGGCCAGGTATTTTTCGATCACGAACCCCTTGTCCTCGAGGAACATCTTGATTTCCTCGGGCGTGTAGTAATGGCGGATGGGGACGAAGTACCAGTCGAGGATCAGCTCGGAGAGCTTCTCTCCTTTGCGGGCTTTCTGCCGGCGCTTGAAGAAAAAGACGACCGGTGTCAGGAAAAACGCCATGATCTTTGACAGGCCGTTCCAGCTCCAACGGGGCGTCCGGACCAGCGTTTTCCGGATGATCTCGTGGATCCAGGTGACGTTGGTCCGCTTGTAGATGGCCAGGAAGAGGGAGCCGCCGGGCTTGAGAACCCGGATGAGCTCGGTAACCGCCCCCAGCGGATCGGTGGTATGGTGGACCGTGCCCCAGGCCCAGACGATGTCGAACGAGGCGTTTGCGAAGGGCAGGTGGAGCATGTCCTGCTGCTGGAATTCGGTGTTGGCCAGACCGAATTTTTCCTTAAGGCCGCGGGCCGTTCCGAGGCTTCCCGGGCTGATGTCGATCCCGGTCACTTTGGCCGCGCCGTTCCGGGCGAAGATGATGCTGAAGATGCCCGTTCCGCAGCCGGAATCAAGGACGGTCTTGCCGGCCGTTTCCTCCGGCGTATAGAACATCAGCCAGTGCTTCTCGGACTCTTCGTACTCGGGGACGTATTCGGTCCAGACGACGTCGTAGAACTTCTCGACTTTTTCCTTGTTCATCGTTGATCCTTTAAAGTCGATTAGTTTACCCGCAACCTCCGCTGAAATCAATGATTTCCCGACGGCGGCGTCAGCGGACGATCTTGAGGTCCTGGTAGGTTTCCTCGGAAACGAGGCGGACGCGCTTGATGAAGAGGAAGCCGCCGTTGACCTTGATCCAGGTCCGTTTGGGGACGAAATAGACGTCTTCGATGACTTCGAAATCGGCTTCGACCTCCAGCTCCTTGACGAAGGTCGGGAGGTCGGAGGGCGTGAGGCGGCCGTGGAGGGGCGTGTAGGTCGCGGCGTCGATCGTGTAGGTCCCTTCCCAATTCAGGACGTCCTTGACCGTGGCCTTGACGTCCAGGAGATAAAGCTTGCGGCCGGAAGGATCGGACGCTTCCCGGACCGTGAAGGAATAATCGTTCCGACGATCGGAGGCGAAGGGCAGGATCTCTCCGAGATCGTCCATCCGCATTCCGCGGCGGGACGAGCCTCGGGAACCAGGCTTGCGGGCAGGCTGCGGGTCCGGCTTTCTGGCCTGCTCGGCCCGGGCCCGTTCCCGGCGGGCCTGCTGTTCGGCCAGATAGCGGGCGGTGACATCCGTCGTTTTCCCGTCGATCGTCTCCAAGACTTTAACCACGGTTTGATCCCGATGGCCTTCGGTCACGGTGAGGGCTTTCGTTTGGACGACCGTTTTCACCGGCTGCCACTTGCGGTCGTTTTCGACCTGGGTGCTGATGATCGTCGCCGTATAGTTGGCCTTCGGGTTGAAGCTGTCCAGGCGGGCGGCGACGCGGTCCAGGAGCGTCGGGATATCCACGGCCGGCCGGGCCGGGAGAGCGGCGAGGGCGGCCAGGAGAAGAAGTCCTCCTGCCGCGGCGGGGGCGAAGCGGCGATTGATCGAGCCCATGCGAACCTCCGTCGATACCCGCTTATCATAAAAGAAACGGCCGCGATCTCCAAGTAGGGCCGTCCCCTAACTCTTTCGCCGGGCGAAAAAATCAGTTGACAGGACCCCCGGACATGCTTAAAATACGACTGTTCCGAGAGTTCCGACTAAAATAGTAGTATATAAAGGAGAGGCCGATGTCGACTTTTCTGATCGTGGTTCTGAGCGTCCTGGGATTCCTGGCCCTGGCGGCCGGCGTCCTGATCTGGCTGTTTTTTCACCAGGGCGGATGCTGCGTGAAAAAAGCGCTGTCCAAGCCGGCGAAAAGCTGCCCGATCACGCCCGCGTCCTGAGCGGACGCCCGGACGGTCCGCGGCCGGATGGAAAAGAGCGGCGGGTCCGTGTATCATATCGGCTGTTCTTCGACGAGGAGAGAATCATGGGTTTGATCAAAAACGAAGTGGCGGTGATGTTTTCCGGCGGGATCGATTCGCTCCTGTCCTCCGTCCTTCTTTTGAAGGAAAACAAATACGACAAGGTCCACCTGGTGACCTTCGACAAGGGCTACCTGGAATTCGGGGTGAAAAATAATATTCCCAACGTCGAGCGCCTGAAAACGGCCTTCGGGGCCGACCGCGTCACCCACCAGATCGTCGATATCAAGAAGCTCCACAAGAAGATTTCCGTCAACAGCTTTTTCAAGGAACGGGGCAAGTACAACACCGAGATCCGGTGGTGCGTCGGCTGCCGCCTGAGCATGAACATCGGCGGCCTGGTTTTCGCCCTGGAGAACGACCTCGTCGGCTACGCCGACGGCTCCAACCGCGAGCAGATTCCCTCCGAGACCAATCTCACCGGGACGGCCGAGAATTATCCCCGGATCGTCAACGGGTCCAAGTCCCTGGCTAAGGACTACGCCGTCCGCTTCCTGACCCCCACCTATGAATACGGAAGCCGGGAGGAGCGCCGGATCAAGCTGACCGAGCTTGGATTCGACATCGACTACCTGAGCCGGGACGAGAGCAAGAAGCTTTCGGGCCTGGTCACGAAGGGTCTGGGCAAACGGTCCCAGCCGATGTGTTTCTCCGGCTGGATGATCCATTGGAAGAGGAACCTTTTTGGAAAGCCCGTCGAGCAGGACGAGCCGGCGACGGTCGACTACGTGCAGCGGAAGCAGGCCGGCGTCGTCCGCGACGTGATTCGCGACTATTTCGCCAAAAAGGGCGTCAGTATCGACGAGCTGGTCAAGGCCCGCCAGGCCGATCCGCTCGGCAAATTCGAGCCGACGTTCGTATAACCGGCGGCGATCCGTCTCCTCTCCTGGACGGTAAAGGCGTTTTTGTCCTCCCTTGGGGACGTCCGCGGGGAGCCTCCGCCCTGATTCCGGATGGCATGCCGTTTGCATGTCGAAAAGCGAATGCGGAATAATGGAGCCGTCATGAAAAAAGCCTTTAGTTTGATCATTTGTTTTTCCTTCGCGACTATGGTGATGAGCGCTGGGGAGCCGGAAAACATCCGGATTTATGTTTTTGGAGCGGCCGGCATTTCTTTTCCGAATGAGATCGTCATCGCCGCCATCCCTTCCGTCTATGAGATCAACGCGAAGCTCAAGCCCGCTTTCCATTGGGCCGGGGGCTTGGGATTTTCGGTCTCGAAAAATCTCCGGATCGAGGCGGAAACGGCCTTGGCCGCAAGCTCCATCGATGACAGCCGGCGGTCGGCGGAACAGATCATCGGATCCACATTTCTCCGGGCGGACGGGCGGGTCCGCTCTTTCCGGGTTCTATTGACGGCTTGGTACGATGTTCCTTTCGGCGAGGCCTGGACGCTGAGCCTGGGGGGCGGATTCGGCCTTGACCATGTCCGCCTGTCCCATATCGTCCAATGGACCGAGGCCGTCGTCCCCAATCCGGTGCCGATGGAGAGCGAAGTCGCGGATGATTCCGGCTGGACCCCCGGATATCACCTGGGCGCGGCGCTGTCCTGCCGGCTGAGCCCCCGGCTTTTCCTCGAGCTCGGCGGACGGTACCTGGGCGCGGCCGACGCGAAATTCACGAATATGTACGGCGCGGAGTTTTCGACGGCGTGGAGCGCGCTCGAGACCCGTTTTGTCTTGAGATTCGGATTCTGAGAAGGAGAAAAGAGCGTCTTATTTCGATCCCGGCGAAGGCCGGGCCGAGAGCGCCTTCTTTCGCTCGGCTTTCCATTTTCCCCCGGGCATCGTCCCTTCCATCAGGTCGGGGGACACGATCTTGCCCTTGGCCGTGATGTCCCCGGAGAGGCGCAGCTCGATTTCGGCGCCGTTGACGCGGTAGGTGCCCTGCTGTTCCCCGGTCGCGATGGATTGGATCTTGCCCTCGGCCGCCGTGCCGAAAAAGCGGACCGTTTCGGGTTCGGACGATGTGCCGTCGGCGAACGTCCCGGTGAAGACCCACAACCCGGCAACTCCGCCCGCCGGAGCCGTCGCTTGGCCCTGGTCCTGGTTTTCCTTCTTGACGATCGCCTCGGTCGGGCATTCATCGACGCACACGTCGCACTCGATGCAGGCCTCGCCGTCGATGACGGCCAGCTTGTCCTTGATCTTGATCGCCTCGACCGGACAGGCCTCGACGCAGTCGCCGCAGCCGTCGCACTTTTCCTTGATCACCGTGTAAGGGGGATCTTTTCGAGGCCGGGCCCAAGCCGGTATTCTCCCGGCTCCGACAATCAGCGGACAGACCATGGCCGCGGTCTTGATGAAACAGCGCCGGTTCATGGTGGCCATCGCTTCTCCTCCTTCCTGAAAATCGCCCGATCCGAATATATCACGCTTCGGGCGGAGGGGAAAAGCCGCCGGACCTATCGTTTTCGGAGGCGCGGCTGTTGGGGTGGAAACAGCTTCTGGAGGGCGCTCGTCACCGAAGTCACGACTGTCGAGATATGGTTGTCCTGCTTGAAAAACTGGACGAAAACCTCGAGGTCGCGGGGCGCCGATTTTTCGAACGCCTCCTGAATCCGGGTGTAGACGGCGGGATCATCCGAGGATTCGTCGGCCAGCGAGACAAAGACCTTCTTCTTGAGGGACGGATTGCTCTTGTAATAGGCCTGGATCTTGGCGAACGTCTCATAGTTGTTCCACCAAAGACTGGGGCTGATGGCGATATAGTTGGCGAAGAGTTCCGTCCGGTTTAAAAAAGCATGGACGGCCAGCAATCCCGAAAGCGAATGTCCGACCAGCGTCCTTTGGGGGAGCGCCCGATATCTTTTCTCGATTTCGGGAATGGCTTCCTCGCCTAAAAACCTCAGGAAACGGTCCGCGCCCCCGGCGTTGTCGTACCCGGCGTGGGACGGGACCGGCTTGTTGGGCGTCATGTCGCGATTGCGGTCGGTATTGAGAATGCCGACCACGATCATCTTCGGGATGATCTTGTAAGCGGCCAGATACCGGGCGATTTCCGCGGTGAAGGCGAAATTGAGGTCCCCGTCGAGAACGTAGAGGACCCGGAAAGAGTTTTGGGACTCGTCATATCCGGCCGGCTTGGCGACGCGCATTTCCCGATCTTCATTCAGCACGGCCGAATGGATTTTAACCGACTCCGCGGATTCGATCGGCTCCGTCCGGGCCCAGACGACGGGAGAGAGGCCCCGGACGGCTAGAATCGTCAGGACGGAAAGGATTCGTTTGGAAATCTGATTCATCATGTGCTCCGTTGAGGAATTGCTGGAAAGAGGTATACGATCGACGGGCGGAAAACGTTTCCCATTTTTTTCACGGTGAAAAGATTCAGGCTCCTCATCGAATCCCGGTCTTCAAGGGAGCGAGCCCCCGCTCGGGCGAAATCCCCCGCTGCCCTGCGCCGAGGATGAGGATCTAGATCCAGCCGTTGGCCCTGTACCAGGCGACGGCCTTCTCCATTCCTTCGGCGAATTTCATCTTCGGGGCGAAGCCCAGGACGGCTTTCGCCTTGTCGATCCGGAGCGGCTTGGGATGGACGAAGAAGGCCAGGCGCGAGGGATTGAGCGGGGCTTCCCGGCCGACAAGCCCGAACAGCTTCCCCAGCACGGCCGCGGCCAGCCGCGTCGGGCCCATCGGAAGATGAAACCGCGGGAGCTTCCGCCCGGCGGCTCCGGCGATCGACTCGGCGATCTGCCGCACGGTCAGGACTTCGTCCCCCGCGAGATGATAGATTTCCCCGGCCTTGCCTTTTTCGGAGACCGACAGCGTTCCGGCGACCAAGTCGTCGATGTAAACGGGCGTCTGCAGCGTCAGGCCTTTCCCGGCCTGGATATATCTCCCCTTGGCGATCGACCGGACGAGCTTGAACGTGCGCCGGTCGCCCGGACCATACACCCAGCCCGGACGGATGACGACGACGTCGAGGCCCGCCGCGGCCGCTTCCAGGGCGGCCTGCTCGCCTTCGAGCTTCGTCAAGTCGTAATGGTCGCGCGGATCCAGGGCGTACTTCTCATCGGCGATCTCGCCGGGCTTGACGTGGCCCAGCACTCCGGCCGAGCTGAAATGGACGATCCGGCGGACGCCGGCCTTGCGGGCAGCCTCCAGCACAGCTTTCGTTCCGCCGACGTTGACCGCCCGGAAACCTTCCAAGCCAAGGCGCGAAGCGCCGAGGGCGGCGGCGAGATGGAAGACGACCTCCGCGCCCTTCATCGCCTCTGCCAACGCGGCCGAATCGCGGATGTCGCCCTCGACGAATTCGATTCCCGGGGACATTCCCTCGGGTTTCCGGATATCGAAGGCCTTGACCTTCCCTCCGGCTTCGGCCAACGCTTCGCACAGCCGCTTCCCGACGAATCCCGACGCTCCGGTCACGAAAGCGTTCATCGCTTGACGGCCTTTGCGATCGCCGCCGTGATTTTTTCGCGATACCGCGGATACGTGTACTCGCGGGCGGCAAGCTCCGCCCCGGCCTTGGCCCGCTTCCGGGCTTCCTCTGAAGTCAGGGCGAAGTCCAAGGCGGCGCCGAACGGCTCCGGCTCGGGCGGAGCCAGGACGGCGATGTCCTCGGTCAGGACCTGGGTGTTGGTCCAGAGATTGGTGGCGACGACGGGTTTTCCCGCCTTGAGATACGCGTAGATTTTCAACGGCGTATTCGTCCCGGACGCCCGGGGGGAGACGAGAACATCGCTGCACTTGATATAGACCGGCACCCGCTGGGGAGGGACTTTCTCGACCAGGACGAACCGGTCGGCGAAACCCAGCTCGGCGGCCCGCTTCCGGACCGTTTCATGGTCTGTTTTCGACCCGCCGACGATGAGCAGGACGGCCTTCTCCTTCATCCGTCCAAAGGCCTCAACCAGCAGGGGAACGCCCTGGTAAGGCTCGAAATTGCCGGAATAGAGGACGATCTTTTCTCCGCCCGGGGCGATGTCCCGGCGGACGGCTTCGATTTCGGCCGGCCCCGCGGGAGCCGGGTCGAAGTCGTTGAAATCCAGGATGTTTTCGAGGAAAACAGCCTTGTCTCCAAATCCCAGTCCTTTCAGGTAGTCGAAGAGATCGCGGCAGATGACGATGACCGACCGGGAACCCTTGAGGACGATGTTCTCCAGGCGGACGAAAACGGCCTTCAAGGCCGGATTATGGGAAAAATCAAAGTTTTCCAGCTGCTGGGGAAGGCTCGAATGCATGTCGTAAAGATGCGGCGTCTGGAAGAGCTTGGCGAGCAGGAGGCCGAAGAAACCCGCTTCTTCATGGGAAAAGATCAGATCGTACCGGTTTCGGACGAGCTTGCCGAACGCCCAGATCGTCATTAAGGCGTCCAGTGGGAGCTTGGCCAGCGAGGGGCCGATCTTGATCTTCCGGATCCCCACGAAGTTGGGAACCCGGGTGATCGTCAGGCCGGGAAAGGGGATGTCCTCGCCGCGCGGATACGTGACTAGGTCGATCGTGTGGCCCATGTCGGTCAGGGCTTTCAGCCGGAAATAGACGCTGATGGGAGTTCCCCGGGGCTGGAAGAAGGGTTCCGGCGCGAGCATCAGGATCTTCATCGCGACGGGCTCACTCGGTTTCAGACGGCTCGGATTCGATGACCTCGCGGATGACGTAGATGTGTTTTTCCGCCGATTCGTGATAGGCCCGGACCATGATTTCTCCCAACAGGCCCATGGTCACGAACTGGAATCCGACGACCGTCAGGAGAATGGCCAGGAGGAGGAGGGGACGGTTCCCCAGGCCGACATGGAGGAAAAGCCTCTGGATGGAGAGGATCAGGCCGATGATCAGGCCCGCCGCCCCGGAAATGAGCCCCATCAGGCCGAAGATCTGAAGCGGGCGCGTGGCATAGCTCAGGAGGAATTTCACGGTCAGGAGGTCGAGGAGAACCCTGACGGCCCTCGACGGGCCATACTTGGACTTGCCGTGGATCCGCGGCCTGAAATTCACCGGGACTTCGGCGATGGTCACCCCGATGGTCGCGGCGATGGCCGGAATGAACCGGTGCATTTCGCCGTAAAGCTTGATGTTTTTGACCACTTCCCGCTTGAAGGCCTTGAGGGTGCAGCCGTAGTCGCGAAGGCGGACCCTGGTGATGCGGGAAATCAGCCAGTTGGCCGTGAGCGAGGGAAGCCGGCGGCTGAAAAAATGCTTCTTCCAGCGGTCCTTGCGCCAGCCGCTGACCAGGTCGTACCCCTCTTCGATCTTGGCCACCAGAAGGCCGATGTCGTTGGGGTCGTTTTCCAGGTCGGAATCCAGGGTGACGATGATTTCTCCCCGGGCGTTGTCGAATCCGGCCGAGAGGGCGGCCGTCTGGCCGAAATTCTTACGCAGGCGGAAGATCCGGACATGGGAATCGGCCGCCTGGATGGTCCGGAGGACCCCCAGCGATCCGTCCCGGCTGCCGTCGTCGACCAGGATGATCTCGTACGGCCGGTTCAAGCCCCGGCAGGAGGCTGTGATCTCTTCATAGAGCCGGTGCAGGTTCTTTTCCTCGTTGAAAACGGGGACGACAATGGAAAGGGCGATGGCCGGATTCATATGATTCCGGGCCAATATAGCATAATTTGATTGAGAATTGAATTTTCCGGCTTCTGGATGCATAATATATAGTGCTGAGGCCCCCATGGCCGAAAAGAAGATCCTTCTGGTCGACTACGATACCAAAAACCGTGACAGTTTGGCCCAGCTGTTTGCCCCCTACCGGTTCCGGATTCTGTTGGCCGCCGACGGGACGACCGCCTACGAATCCTTCAAAATCGAAAACCCGGACTTGGTCATCCTCGAGGCCATCCTGCCCAAGCTCCACGGTTTTGACCTGACCAAGCGGATTTCCCAGGAATCCAAGGGAAGGACCTCGGTCATCATCGTCACCGGACTCTACCGGGGCCCCCAGTACAAGCATGAAGCCTTGACCTCGTTCGGGGCGGCGGCTTACTTCGAAAAGCCCTTCAATAACGATACCCTCCTCCAGACGGCCCTGGACCTCCTCAAGGAGAAGTCGGATTTCGGCGTGGACCTGCCCTCGGCCGCCGAGGTCGTCAGTTTTCTCTTGGAACACATCCAAAAAGCCCCGGCGGCGGTCCCCTCCCAGGGTTGACAGCCGTTCGGGCATGCTGTTAGACTCTTGAACCATCATGAGCAGTTTGTGGACCCGATGCAACAATTGCCAGCGCATCCTCTACAAGGAGGATATCCTGGATAACCATTCCGTCTGCCCGGCCTGCGCCTTTCATTTCCGTCTGTCGGCCTCGGAGTGGCTGGCTCTCCTCTTCGACGAAAGCCAGTTCGACATCCATGACCACGAAATCAAGCCCCTCGATCCCCTTTCCTTCGTCGACAGCCAGCCCTACGCCAAGCGTCTGGCCGACAACCAGAAGAAGACCCACCTCCCCGAGGCCGTAGTCAACGGGACGGGGACGATAGGCGGGATCCGAGTAGCCATTTCCGCCCTGGATTTCGCCTTCATGGGCGGGAGCATGGGATCCGTCGTCGGCGAGAAAATCACCCGGGCGGCCGAGCGGGCCCTGGCCGAAAAGATCCCCTTCATCATCGTTTCCTGCTCCGGCGGAGCCCGGATGCAGGAAGGCGCCCTCAGCCTCATGCAGATGGCCAAGACGAGCGCCGCCCTGGGACGCCTGGAAAAGGCCGGCCTGCCGTTTATTTCCGTCATGGCCGATCCCACGACCGGCGGCGTAACAGCCAGCTTCGCTATGCTGGGGGACCTGAACATCGCCGAGCCGAACGCCCTGATCGGCTTCGCCGGTCCCCGGGTCATCGAGCAGACCATCAAGGAAAAGCTCCCCAAGGGCTTCCAGCGCTCGGAATTCCTCCTCCAGCACGGAATGATCGACGACGTCGTCCCCCGCAAGAACCTCAAGGCCTACCTCGTCCGCGCCCTGCGTCTTTTCCTCAACAAATCCGCGTGATCACGCCGCGGCCCGCCGCTTCTCCGGCGGGGATCCCATCCGCCGCCGCCTGCCGCGTTTACCTCAACGACCTTCAGCGGTTCGGCATCAAGCTCGGCCTGGACAATGTCCGGATCCTTCTCGCGGCGCTCGGAAATCCTCAAACGGCCTTTCCTTCGGTCCATGTCGCCGGAACGAACGGCAAGGGCTCGGTTTCGGCGATGCTGGCCGAAATCCTTTCCCGCGGCGGCCTCCGCGTCGGGCTCTACACGTCTCCCCACCTGGTCCGGGTGGAAGAACGGATCCGGGTTGGCGGACGAATCATTGCCGGGCGCGACTTCCGGCGGATTCTGGGTTCGATTAAAGCCGCGGCCGAAGACCTCCTGAGAGCCCAAAAACTTGAGGCCTCCCCGACGTTTTTCGAGGTCCTGACCGCCGCAGCCCTGTTGTATTTTCGGGAGCGGAAGGTCGACGCCGCGGTCTTGGAAGTCGGGATGGGGGGACGATTCGACGCCACCAATGTCGTCACCCCGATTGTTTCGGTCATTACCAACGTCGCCCACGATCATACTCAATACTTGGGGAACACCCTGGCCAAAATCGCCTTCGAGAAAGCCGGGATCATCAAGCCCGGTGTTCCCGTCGTTAGCGGCGTATCGCGCGGGCCGGCCCGAAAAGTGATCCGCGATCAGGCCCTTGAGGCCGGCGCCGCCTTGATAGAGGCCTTTGGTCCGGGGACGAAGCTCGAGACTATTTCGGGAGGCGTGTGTCCGGTTTCCCGTTACCGAATCGGCGGGAAATCGCATCTCTTGGCGCCCGGCCTTCCCGGAGCCCACCAGGTTCGGAACGCCGCGGTCGCGGCCGCGGCGGCCGGCGTTCTTCGGATATTCGGCCTGCCGGCGGACAAAAAGGCGGTTGAAGAGGGGGTTCGGAACGTCCGTTGGGAAGGCCGGCTCGAACAGATCGGCCGCCGGCCGCGCGTCTATCTCGACGGCGCTCATAACGAAGACGGGGCCGCGGCCCTGGCCGTTTTCATTGACGAAACATGCCCCAAGCCCCCCGTCCTCGTTTTCGCGATGATGAAGGACAAGGCGGTCGCCGGCGTTGCCCGAATTCTCTTCCCCCGGGCGCGGAAGATCTTCCTGACGACGATTCCCTTTCCCAGGGCGGCTTCGCCAGAGGATATCATGTCCCGGGCGGCCGCCTTCGCCTCGAAAACCAGGCGGGAACCGGATCCGGTCCGGGCGTTGCAGGCCGCCCGCCGGGCCGCAGGTCCGGCAGGAACGGTCTTTGTCACCGGCAGCCTTTTTCTCGTCGGGGAGATCAAGAAGCGTCATGTTTTCTTTCGCGGGGGGGTGTGTTAAACTCTTGAGTCTGAAAATTCCCGGATCGGAATAGCGGCGGCGTAGACCTAAATGCTAGATATCGACGCGACCGTCATCATCACCTTCGCCCTGGTCTGGATTTTGGTCATCGTCCTATCCAAGGTGTTCTTTAAGCCCTTGCGGAAGGTGATGGACGAGCGGGAGCATAGGTTGAAAGGCGATTTGAACAAGGCCCAGTCGGCCCTGGACGAATCCGCCCGGCGGTTGCGCGACGTCGAAAACGGGCTTAGGGCCGCCCGCCTGGAGGCGGAGGACATCCGCAACCGCATCGAGCTCGAAGCCCTTCGGGAGAAATCCCGGCTGGCGGCCGAAACCGGCGCGGCGGCCAAGGCCCAGATCGAGCAGGCCCGTGCCGCTTTCGAAGCCGAGGTCGACCGCCTGAAGAGTGAGCTCCGGGCCGAGGCGGAACCCCTGGCCGCCAAAATCGAGGAAAAGCTGGTGGGCCGGTCATGACGGTTTCCCGCGGCGTCGCTCTCGGCCTTCTTCTCATTCTTCTCATGCCGTTCTTGGCCCTTTCTCAGGGCGAAGAGAAGGCGGCCGCCGAACCCGAGTCCGGCGGCTCCGGATTCATTTGGAAGGTCGTCAACTTCGCCGTTCTCTTCGGCGCGCTCTTTTTTTTCCTCCGGAAACCCCTCGGGGAAATGCTGGCGAAAAAGACCGACGTCATCCGGGATATCCTTGAAGACGCCCACAATGACCGGGAGAAAGCCGAAGCCAAGCTGGCCGAGGCCCAGGCTCGGGCCGCGGCCCTGGAAACCGAAGCCGCTGCGTTGAAGGAGCAGGCCGCCGCGGAGGGGCGGGCCGAAACCGAAAAAATCCGGGCCCTCTCGGCCAGGGAGGCCGAGCGGATCCGATCTTTAGCCTCCCAGGAAGTCGACATCCACCTTCAAGCCGGCATCCGGGAACTCAAGGAATACACCGCAGAGCTCGCGGCGGGCCTGGCCGAAGACCGGATCCGGAAGCGCTTGACCGACGCCGACCAGTCCGCCCTGATCGACCGCTCCATCGGTCGATTGAAAGACATTCATGAAGAACGAGCTGCTCGCTAAGCGATATACGGACGGGCTGGCCGCGGCCCTTCCCGAAGAAGCCGAATTCCTGACGGTTTCCCGCGAGATCCAGGAATTTTGGGCGGTCTTGGATGGCCACGAGCGCCTCCGGGTCTTGCTCCTTCGTCCCTTCGTTTCCTCGACCAGGAAAGCGGCGATCATGGAAGAGATCCTCGGCCGGGAAAGCTTCCGGGAGAAAACGAAGCGCTTCCTCCTCCTTCTCATCGAGCACAAGCGGCTCGAGCTCCTTCCGGCCGTTCTACGGGATCTTCCGGCCCGCTGGAAGGAGATTCACGGGATTCAGACTTTCGAGGTTTGGTCGGTCGTTCCGTTGTCCGAAGGGCAGAAACGCCGGCTGGAAGAGGAGCTCTCCCGCCTGGAAAAGAGCCCCGTCTCCTGTTCCTACGGTCTCGACCCGGCCCTCGTCGGCGGCTTGTTCATCCGCAAGGGCAACCGGGTCTACGACGTTTCGGTCAAGGGCGAGCTCGAGCGGCTGAAAGAGATCATCGGGGAAAGGGTGCCTCATGGCCATTAAAGCGGACGAAATCAGCAAAATCATCCAGCGCCAGATCGAAGGATTCGAGGAGACCATCGACGTTCGGGAAGTCGGCTCGGTCATCTCCTGCGGCGACGGGATCGCCCGGGTCCATGGCCTGGACCGGGTCATGTCCAACGAGCTTCTCGAATTCCCTCACGAGGTCATGGGCCTGGCTCTCAACCTCGAGGAAGACAGCGTTGGCGTCGTCCTTCTCAGCGAAAGCCACATGATCAAGGAGGGCGACCTGGTTAGGCGAACCCACCGGATCATCTCCGTGCCCGTCGGCCCGGCCCTGGTGGGGCGGGTCGTCGATCCCCTCGGCCGGCCGATCGACGGCAAGGGCCCGATCAAGACCGACGTCTTTCTTCCGGTCGAGCGGATCGCTCCGGGCGTCGTCGACCGTCTTCCCGTCCGGGAACCCATTCAAACCGGAATCAAGGCCATTGATTCGATGATCCCGATCGGCCGCGGCCAGCGCGAGCTGATCATTGGCGACCGCCAAACCGGCAAGTCGGCTATCGTTTTGGACACGATCATCAACCAGAAGGACGCCGGCGTCATCTGCGTTTACGTGGCCATCGGCCAGAAGAATTCGACCGTCGCCCACCTCGTCCAGACGCTGGAGGATTACGGGGCGATGGCCTATTCCATCGTCGTGGTCGCCTCCGCCTCCGACCCTTCGCCCCTCCAGTACCTGGCGCCCTACAGCGGCTGCGCCATGGGCGAGTGGTTCCGCGACAACAGCCGGCATTCCCTCTGCATCTACGACGACCTTTCCAAGCATGCCGCCGCCTACCGCGAAATCTCCCTCCTCCTCCGCCGTCCGCCCGGCCGGGAAGCCTTCCCGGGCGACGTCTTCTATCTCCATTCGCGGTTGCTGGAAAGGGCGGCCAAGATGAACGACTCGTTCGGAGGGGGCTCGTTGACCGCCCTCCCGATCATCGAAACCCAGGCCGGAGACGTTTCGGGGTACATCCCGACCAATGTCATCTCCATCACCGACGGCCAGATTTACCTGGAGTCGGAACTGTTCAATTCGGGCATCCGGCCGGGGATCAACGTCGGCATTTCGGTCTCCCGCGTCGGCGGCAACGCCCAGACCAAGGCGATGAAGCAGGTCGCCGGTAAGCTCCGGGGCGACCTTCAGCAATACCGCGAGCTGCTGACGTTCGCCCAGTACGGGACCGAGCTCGACCGGATCTCCCAGGCCCAGCTCGACCGGGGCGCCCGGCTGACCGAGATCCTCAAGCAGGGGCAGTACGAGCCCCTCCCCCTGGCGAAACAGGTCCTGATCATTTACGCCGGAAACCGCGGCTACCTGGACGAGATTCCCCTTCCGAAAATCCGCGAGTATGAAACCAGGCTTTACGCCTTCATCGAGCGGGAGCACCCGGACATCCTCACAGGGATCGCCGAGAAGAAAGCCTTGGACAAGAGCCTGGACCAGGAGATCGCCGCGGCCCTCGAGGAATTCGGAAAGCGCTTCATCGGGGAAAATATCGGGGAAACGCCCGAGATGAAAGCCGAGGAAAAGGCCGGGGAGCGGGGCTGATGGCCAACCTGATCGACCTGCGCCGGCGCATCCGCAGCGTCCGCAACACCCAGCAGGTGACTAAGGCGATGAAGACCGTGGCCACGGCCAAGTACAAGAAGGCCTCCCGGACCATCGCCGAAGGCCGGCCGCTCTGGCATTCCGCGCCGGATGCGGCCGCCCGGCTGGCCGATTGGGCCGGGTCGTCCGCCCATCCGCTGCTGGACGTCCGCGAGGAACATTCGGTTGACGTCCTGATCCTGACTTCGGACAAGGGCCTGTGCGGGGCCTTCAACGCCAACCTCCTGGCCAAGACGGTCGAGTTTCTGAAGAGCCGGGAGGCGGGAACGCGAATCCGCCTCGAGCTGATCGGAAAAAAAGCGGCCGTGTTCTTCAAGCGCCTTGATTATCCCGTGGGCCGCGTGTACGCCGAGCATACGGACCGGCTGAAGGCGGCCGAATTGAAAACCCTGGCCGCCGAAATGATGGAACGGTTCCTGTTCCGCGAGACCGACGCCGTTTACATCGCCCACAACGAATTCAAGTCCGTCCTGGCTCCGAAGATCATGATCAACCGGCTTCTTCCGGTCAGCGCGTTTGCGGCCGCGGGCGGGGGCGCGGCCGCGGAGAGCGAATATCCCGCGGTGCCGGATTGGGAACCCCGCCCCGGCCCCGTCGTCGCCTCGCTCTGGCCCCGGTACGTCGAAGCCCAGGTCGCCCATGCCTATGCCGAATCCCAGGCTTCGGAGCAGGCCGCCCGGATGATGGCCATGGACAGCGCCTCCAACAACGCCGAGGATCTCATCGAGGGCCTAACCCTCAACCTCAACAAAGCCCGCCAGGCGGGCATCACCAAGGAATTGCTCGAAATCATGACCGCCGTCGAGGCCCTCAAATCATGACCCCCGTGGAGAATCCGATGCAGAAAAATGAATCCGCCCCGCGCCTCGGCGTCGTCGTCCAGGTCATCGGCCCCGTCGTCGATGTCGCCTTCAAGGGCATGTCCCTCCCGGAGATCTATACGGCCATCCGGATCACGAGCGAAGGGTTCGAATCGCCCATACCGGTCGACATTGTCGTCGAGGTCGAACAGCACATCGGCGAGGATACGGTCCGCTGCGTATCCATGCATCCGACCGACGGCCTGGCCCGGGGAATGAAGGCCATCGACACCGGCGGCCCGATCACCGTCCCGGTCGGTCCCGGGGTTCTCGGCCGGGTCATGAATGTCATCGGCGAGCCGGTGGACCATCGCGGCCCGATTATGGCGACGAAGCGTTACCCCATCCACCGCCAGCCGCCCACGCTCGAGGATCAGAACACCCGGTTGGAGATGTTCGAAACGGGGATCAAGGTCATCGACCTGATCCAGCCGTTCCTTAAGGGCGGAAAGATCGGGCTGTTCGGCGGCGCGGGCGTCGGCAAGACCGTCATCATCATGGAGCTCATCCAGAACGTGGCCATGAAGCACGGCGGCTATTCGGTCTTTGCCGGCGTCGGCGAGCGAACCCGCGAGGGCAACGACCTCTGGATCGAGATGCAGGACAGCAAGGTCATCGACAAGGCCGCCCTCATCTATGGCCAGATGACCGAGCCGCCGGGCGCGCGTCTCCGGATCGGGCTTACGGCTTTATCCGTGGCCGAATATTTCCGCGACGAGATGAACCAGGACATCCTCTTGTTCATCGACAACATCTTCCGCTTCACCCAGGCCGGGGCGGAAGTCTCGGCCCTCCTGGGCCGGATGCCCTCGGCCGTCGGCTACCAGCCCAACCTGGCTACCGAGCTGGGCGAGCTGCAGGAGCGGATCACCTCAACCAAGAAGGGCTCGATCACCTCAGTTCAGGCGATCTACGTCCCGGCCGACGATTTCACCGATCCCGCGCCGGCAACGACGTTCTCCCATCTCGACGCTTCGACCCAGCTAAGCCGGGCCTTGACCCAGATGGGGATCTATCCCGCCGTCGATCCCCTGGCCTCGACCAGCCGGATCCTCGATCCGAACATCGTTGGCGAAGAGCACTATCGGGTCGCCCGGCGGGTCAAGGAAATCCTCCAGAGATACAAGGACCTTCAGGACATCATCGCCATCCTCGGCATCGAGGAGCTTTCGGACGAGGACAAGCTGATCGTCGCCCGGGCCCGCAAGATCCAGCGTTTCCTCTCCCAGCCCTTCCACGTGGCCCAGGAATACACGGGCCGGGAAGGGAAGTATGTAACGATCGCCGAGACCGTCCGCGGCTTCCGGGAGATCACCGAAGGCCTCCACGACGACAAGCCCGAGCAGGCGTTCTACATGGTCGGCAGCATCGAGGACGTGATCAAGCGGGCCGAGGAGCTGAGGAGCTCGTGAGCGGAACGGGACCGGATCGTTTCCACCTTCGTGTGATCACGTCCGCGTCGCTCCTTGTCGAAACCGACGTCGACGAGGTCCAGATCCCGACCATCGACGGCCTGATCGGGGTCTTTCCCCATCACCGGCCGTTGATCGCGGCCCTCGGGCGCGGAATCCTGACCTACCGCCAGGGCAAGTACGAGGAACGGTTCCCGGTCGAAGGCGGCTATGCCGAAATCGGGCCGGCGGCGGTCCTGGTCTTCACCGAATCGATCGACATCGTAGAGTGATGCACGCCGAAGAGGCCGCCGACCTGCTCGTCGAGCCGAGCGCCCTCTACCCGCCCTGGAGCGGCGAGGGCTATTACACCCGGGAGCTTCTGAAAGCGTACGCCGCCCTGCCCGGCCGGTTTCCGGTCAAGTTTCTCGTTTACCGTTTTTTCCTGAGGCCGGGGCGGACGCCTTCGGAGCGGGAATCGGCGCTTCTCGCCGACATCCCGGGAGCGACGCTCGAATTCCGGCGCCGGCCGCTTCCCGGCGCGGTCGTTTCGCTGATGCGGCGGCTCGGCCTGCGCCCCCCGATTCCGCTCGACCTTTTCCGATCTGGAAAAAATCATCTCTACTTTTTTCCGAATTATGTCGGCGAGCCGCTGGCGCGCGCGCCGTTCGTCCCGGTCATCTTCGACTTCGCCTTCCTCAAACACCCGGAGACGCTCGAGGGCCGGGATCACGTTTTTCTGCGCCGGTACGTGCCGCGGACCCTCCGCCGGGCCTCCCGGGTCGTCGTGATCTCCGAATGCATGAAAAACGACCTCCAACAGGCCTACGGCCTGCCGCCGGAGAAAATCGCCGTCATCCGTCCGGCCGTCGACCATGCCGTCTTCCGGCCCGATATTCCGGAGGGGCCGCGGGCCGCTGTCCGGGCGAAATACAAACTCGAGGGCGGCTATATCTTTTCCCTGAGCACCCTTGAGCCGCGCAAGAATTTCGTCCGCCTGATCGAAGCCTACGCCCAGCTTCCCCGCGATCTCCAGGACCGGTATCCGCTTGTCATCGCCGGGGGGATGGGGTGGAAGAACCGGGCCATTTTCGAGATGGCCGCCCGGCGCAAATTGGAGAACCGGGTCCGTTTCCTGGGCTACATCGCCGAGGCGGACCGGGCGCCGCTCTACCGCGAGGCGACCGTGTTCGCCCTGCCGTCGCTTTACGAGGGATTCGGCATGCCGGTGCTGGAGGCCATGGCCTGCGGCACGCCGGTCGTGACCTCGCCCGGCGGGGCCCTTCCGGAAGTCGGAGGCGAGGCGGTTATTTACGCGGATCCGTTCGACGTGGAAAGCATCAGCAAGGGCTTGGCCTCGGTCTTGACCCGGCCGGAGCTGAGGGAACGTCTCTCGGCCGCGGGCCTGAAGCGGGCCGCGGAGTTCCAATGGGCGGACGGGGCGCGGACCTTGGCCGGCGTATTTCGCGACGCGGTTGAGAAATAGGAAACGCGAGAATTTATCCGAATTTTGTTTTCGATGGAGCTCATTTGACTTTATAAGAGCGAGGGACTATTTATTTTTCATGGTTAAAAGAAATCAACCCTCTGGCGGCAAAATAATGATCCTCGGGATCGGATTAATACTTTCCTGCAGTCTCCTTCCGGCCTTCGGCGGCGGGGAGGAGGGAATGAAACGGTTTTCCATTTCCACGTCGGCCGGAATTTATTCGAATATCAAGCTTGCGGAGCTGACTCCCCTGGCCGGAACGGCGGATGTCCCGGATGTTAAGGTTTACCTGGAGCCCTCCGGCCCGGAGATGGGCCTTTCGCTCGGATATGCGCTCAACCGAAAGGTCGAATTCCATCTGGCGGCTTCCGCCACGCCCTCCCGCGTCATCGACGACGTCGGAATAGGCTTCGCCGGCGTGCCCTTGGGCAAGTTCGTCGTGACGGATGCCGTGATGTGGAATCTCGGAGCGCGGATTCTCTATGGCTTTGGAAGCGGAAGGCTATCGCCCTACGCGGCCGCAGGTTTCGGCCTGGCCCTGCTTTCGACCAAGGACATCGGTTCCAAGGCCCGTCCGACCGTTGAGCTTGCCGCCGGCGTCAAATATGAAATCTCTTTGCGCCTGCGGGCCGACATCGAATTCCGCGATACGATCGGCTTTTTCCGCTATTTCGAGGATTTCGGAATCGCATACATCATGATCTATTCAGCCGAGATGCACACCGTCCAGCACCGCCTGGGCGCCCGGGCGACGTTGCGGTATTTTTTCTGATTGGTGTTCTTCCATTTGGCGTGGGGAGAAAGTCGAGAGAAGGTGATGACCGGAGCGAACATTGTCCGGTTCAGGCCTTTCTCGATGACCTGATTGGGGAGCCGGCTCGGAAGAAGCCGGCCGAACGATGATGTTTGAGCCCTCACACAGACAGCCGTTAGATGAAGGGGATGAGGGCGAGTTCCATCGGAGCCAAAACAGACCAATCGAGAAAGGCCGTTAAGAACCGGACACGTGAGCGGAGGCCATCATCTTCTCTTTCCACACACCAAATGAGAGAGATCCTTCTGATTCTATTTGGCGGCGATTAGCTCGCGGATCTGGCGGACGACTTCCTGGACCGTCGTTTCGACGATGATTCGTCCTTTTTCCCTCGTCGCCAGGGTGGGGTCTCCGAAAATGCCCGACCGGCTGTAATTGCCCGCGCCGTTGGGATCCCGAGTCAGGCCGCGGCGGCCGGGGCGCGAATCGAAATCCTTAACGGCCTTGGACATGTCTACCGTTTCCGGGGCGATAATCAGCATCATCGACGTCTCGCCCTCGTCGGCGTGCGTGCCGCCCTCCTGCTTGAGCAGATCGGTGGGCAACAGCTTGTCGACGTCATTGAGATTCAGGTAGCGAAGCGTCAGCCCGAGAGAAGCGAGCTCTTTGGACGCCTTTTCAAGCGGCCCGACGGTGGAGACGCCGGTGTTGAGGACATAGATCTTTTTGATCCCGTGACGGCCCAAGGATCGAGCGATGTCCATGACGAAGTTCTTGAAGGTCTCCGCCCCGATCGATACGGATCCCGGGTACTCGACGAAAGCCGGATAATATCCGTATTCCAGCGTCGGCAGGACCACGACGGGGACTTCGGACGCCGCCCGCTTCATGAAATATTCCGCGATAAGATAGTCGTTCTTGAGCTTAAGATGTGGCCCATGCTCCTTCGTCCGGGCGCCCAAGGCGATTAGGGCGACGTCGTATTCCTTCAGGGCTTTCTCGGCCTCGACCCAGGTCAGGTCTTCGAGGAAGATCGAACGGTCAGGCCTTTGAGCTTGTTCGGCGAGCGAGGCCGTGCCGGCCGCGCCCGGGATCGGCCGGCCGAAGACGATCAGGACCATGAGGGCGAGGATCCGCGCGAGCGGCGTGATTTTTGCGGTCATGGGCGAACCTCCTCTATCCGGTATTCTGGATGCTACGGGACACTATGCGCGGGGGGCGATTGATTTCACGGATTCGCGGACGGCGTTCGCTAATTGGATGCGGTTTCGAACGCCGACTTTCTGGTAGACCTGGTTGACGTGCCGCTTCACGGTATGGATCGAGATGAAGAGCGCGTCGGCGATGGCCTGGTTGCCGCGGCCGGCGCAGACCAGGCGGATGATGTCCTTTTCCCGGGGCGTGATGCCGAATTTCGCGTAAAACGTTTCAAGCGCTTCCGGATTATCGGCGTCGATCGGGACGTCCGGAGGAGCCTTTTTCAAATAGACCGCAAGGTACAAGAGCGCAGGCACCGGAAGGAGGACGCCGAAGAGAAACGGGATCGTGAAGCTGAACTGAAGGAGGATCAGGATCCAAAAACCGGCTCGGGAAACCAACCCGATCCAGGAGAAGGTCCGAAGATATCCCCGGAACGCATCGTCCGCGACCCGGGAATATACGAAAAGGCCGTATCCGAAAATCGCCAGGGGGAGGAAGATGTCCAGGTAATTAAAGACCTGGCCGAATGTCCGCGCCGCGTCCGAAATCCGATCGGTCTGAAAGAACCGCATCATCTGGATTCCCCCGAGGACGAGGAGACCTCCCCCCGCGGTGGAATAGACGATTGTAAACGCCCGGGACGGTTTTCGCCCGGCCAGGGCCGCCAGGCATTTAATCAGAAGATACAAGGAGCCGATCCAGAGCGGTTTGGCCAGAAGCCGGTCGAAGAGAATATAGAGCCGGTCCGCGGCGAGTCCTTCCAGGCCGGTGAGGGAGACGAGAAGCACCGGGAACGGTTTTCCCAGGAGGGCCAGCGGACTGGCGCAAAGCAAATGATAAAAATAGTACCGGAGGTATTCCTGGAGATATTTCCGGCTGAGCGAGTGGGCGAAAAGGAGAATCGCGACGATCGCCGCTCCCGCGGCGACGAATATCATCAGCTGATCGACAGGCATAGTCCATATATAGCATACCCTTTCTCCCGGAAAAAAGGCCCGATAGTCGAAAAAGGCATGATCCTTTAGTGCCATTTTTAGGCAATGATCCTATCGGGGGATTCCGGCGCGGAGTCGATGAGCGTTAAATAGGGGATGGAAATCGCAGCCTTGTTATGCCGCCGGAAGGCCTCGAACGAGGGGCCGCCGGCGGGGTCAAGGCCTGAAGGAGATCGGTATCATGTTTTATCGTCGCACGCTGTCGATCGGAGCCGCGGTGTTGGGGCTCGTCGTGTCTTCATTCGGATCCCAGGATATCATTGAGGCGGCCAAGACGGGCGATTTGGCCAAGGTACGGGCGCTAGTTGAAGCCTCGCCCGGCCAGGTCGGGGCGAAGGACCAAGCCGGGAGAACGCCGCTTCATTGGGCCTGCCGGGGGGTGCATCCGGAGGTCGTTGAGTATCTTGTCGCTCACGGCGCGGACGTCAACGCCCGGGACAACGCGGGAGTGTCGCCTCTCCACAGCGTTTCCTCGCGCGGCCATGTCCAGGCGGTGAAGACCTTGATCGCAGCCGGGGCGCGCATCGAGGCGAAAATGAACGACCAATCCACTCCGCTTCATTTGGCGGCGGCCCAGGGACACGGAAATCTGGTCGCGCTTCTTCTGGAAAAGGGAGCCCCGGTCGATGTCCGTGACGGAAAAGAAGACACGACGCTGCATGCGGCGGCCTGGGGCGAACGCTGGGATGTGGTGGAACTCATCGCGGGCGAACTTAAAGACAGGCGAAAAACCGTTCTGGACCTGCCCGATTTCGACGGCAACACGGTCCTTCATCTTGCTGCCGCGGCGGGACGCATGCAAACAGTGAAGATCCTGGCCGCCGCCGGAGCCGGACTCGACGGGCGCAACACGCTTGGGCAATCGGCTTTTAACCTGGCGGAAGCGGGCGGTTTCAGCGAAGTCGCTTCCTGGCTTAAGGAAAAGGGCGTGGACCGGGGTTCGCATAAATTTCCGAAGCTTGCGGGACCGTATCTGGGACAAGTCCCTCCGGGCTCCGAGCCGAAGCTGTTCGCCAAAGGGATCGTCTCGACTCGCGCGGGACTTTACGGGACCATCACGTTTTCGCCCGACGGCCGGGAAGCCGTCTGGCGGCCCGAGAGCAAGGCGGGCATTCTCTATGCTAATTCCCTCAGCGGGACATGGGGACCGCCCCGTGTTTTTTCGCCGACGGCCCGGGAAGCCGCGGTCTCGTTCCCCTTCTTTTCCTTGGACGGCCGGCGGGTTTATTTCACGGCCGGAACGGTCGGATCCTCGGGCATTACCGAAAAGGAGATCATCGCGTTTGCCGAAAAAATCGGCGAGGGCTGGTCCGAACGGAAGGCCTTTGATTCCGTCGTCAATTCCCTCAATCTTCACTGGCAATTCTCCTTGGACGAAACCGGGAACGTCTATTTCAGCGGACCTGGCGGGATCAACTGCTCCCGTTTCGAAAACGGCCGGTATTTGCCGCCGGCTCCTCTTCCCGAGCCTATTAACGAGAAGCACTCGGAAGAGGACAAATACAGCTCGGGCGAAATCGGCCCGTTCATCTCGCCGCGGGGGGATTATCTGATCTATTCGAGAGTCCGGGCAGGAACTCCCCTTCCATTTCAATTATTCATCGCTTTCGAACGGGATGATGGGAGCTGGTCGGAACCCCGCAACCTCAGCGAGAAGCTCCGGACCGAGGGCAACGACAGCATGGCCATGGTCACGCCGGACGGCAAGTTCCTGTTCTTCCAGAGTCAGCGGATAGGAAGCGGCGCCGCGCGCGGCCTGTACTGGGTCGACGCCCGGGTCATCGAGGATTTGCGGCCGAAGAAAGAAGGCTAAATTCGTCCGGGGCGCGTATCGGGCTGACGGCGATAGGGTTCCTCGCGTCGCGTCTCGGAAATATCGCCGAATTCCCGGATTCTCTTGATGCGATCCCGACGGAGGCGTTTGTCCTCAGGGACTTGATCAAGTCCCTGAGGACACGAGACTCAGCGAAGCGCCGCGGCCGGCTTTAGAGTCCGACCAGCCGGCATTTCCTGATGACGACGAGGTCGTCTTCGTTTTTATCGGCGAAATAGACGAAGCCGCCGGAGAAGGTCATGTTCATGTTGTACGGCTTCCCGCCGCTTGGGATATTTTTAGTGGGGATATAGAAACAATCCAGATATCGTCCGTCCAGGTCATAAACATCGAAGAGGATCCCTTTGTCCTTCAGGACGGTGGAGGTTTGGACCCAGCATTTTCCATCGACAAAATGCAGATCCCAAATGTCCGGTTCGAACTCCGGCGGCGGCGGCGCGTTTCCTCCGCCGGAAACTCCCCCTTTTCCGCTGCTTTTAACGCGTTGATACGGCCGTTTGAAGCGGCGGATCACTTCTTTTTTCTCTCGGGAATGGACTTCCACGAGGTACTCCGGAGCGGCGTTGACGAGGATCATCCCGGGATCGACGGAAATTGCGTGAAGCCGGTTCCAGCCCGTGATGGACGAGCCGCCTCCCGGCAAAAGTTCGAAATAAATCTGGTGGGGGAACGCGCCAATCGATTGATGAGATCCGTCGGCCATGGAGACTTCGACGATATCGATCGGGACATTGATGCGGCCGACGCCTTTGGAAGGGTCAGGCCGGTTTTCTTTATAAAGAAGGACGCGGTCCCTATTCGCCGAAATGAATTTCATCCATCCCGTGATTTTCGAGGGGAGTTCCCGAATCACGCGTCCCGAAAAGTCAGAGGCGAGGATTTTGCCGTCGGTTCCGTAGAGGAAAAGAAGGTCCGGTGAAATCCAGATGTCGATGAGATTTGCGATCTCCTCCGGTCCCTGGCCCTTTTTCAGGACATTGCGGACGAATCGCCCCTGGGGATCGAAGAGCAGGGCCTGGTCTTGTCCGTCCTGGACGAAAATATCGCCCCGTGGCGAAACGCGGATTTTCCACGCCTGCTTCAGGTAAAAATCCTTGCCCGTGTCCTCGATCCGCAGCTCTTCCTTCAGGGTGATGATGCGGCCGGCGTTCTTGGCGGCGGGTTGGGCCGGATTCTCGATGACGATCTGGGCGGCCGCAAGCGAGGCCAGCCCGATGAAAGCCATAACGATTCGAACGGAGTTTTTCATGCGCTTCATTCCCTTTCGTTGAAGAATATTACGAGATTGTTCGAGCCCGCGTCAATTCTTATCGTACGCCCGATGGGACGAAGTGTTGTTCTTTTTAATTTCGCACGCGTCGCCAAACGGCGGGAAAGCTTCCCCGTTTAAGATTTTCATGAAACTAATTCATTAGTTGGGTCGTTTGATGAATTGTCGCTTATGGCGGCAGGTGTTGCCGGAAAATTCGGCTATTCTCGAAAGGGAGAAAGAAATGTCACGTAAGTCGATGCTTTTCGTCTTGATTCTCATTCCCGGACTCGGTTTATGGGCGCGGCCCGGCGAACCCGTCCAAACCAAGGATGCGCCGGTTCTCAAGGAAACCCTCCGCTTGGATTTGGGACGGGAATATGACGGCGCCGCGATTGCGTCGATCGGCGATTTAGCCGTCGGCGCCGACGGCGGCATTTATATTCTCGATAACCGGGGCGGTCGGATTTTGCGGTTCGATTCGGAAGGCAAGTTTCTTGGTACCTTCGGCCGGCCCGGCCAAGGTCCCGGGGAGCTTCAAAGGCCGATGTCCCTCGTCCGCTCGGCTTCCGGGGACATCGTTGTCTCCGACGGCAATTTCTCCGTCTTTTCCGGCGACGGCGTATTCTTGAAGCGAATCGCCGGCCGCCCCAACAGCCTTGTCGACGCCATCTTCCCGGCGAAGGGCGGCGGCTTTCTCCTTTCGGAAACCCGATTCCGGAGCACGGATGCGGGGATTGCCCTCGATAAGACCGTCGAGCACACGGACGCCGATTTTCGCATCGTCAAGACGCTTTTCCGGCGCAGCGATGAATACGGCGGGAAGGCGAAAACGACGGCGACGGCTTATTATTCCTTTGCCGCCGGGCCCGGCAGCGAACTGTTTGTTCTGGACCGGACGAGTCGCGAGTACCGTGTCCTGGCTTTGGCCCCTGAGGGACGCCCGATCTCGGACATCGTCAGGCCCTATCGCCCCGTGGCCAAATGCCCGGAGGACTTGGCCGACGAAAAACACAGGCTTCGGGCCGCGGGGGCCAGGATCGCGGCGATGGAGGGCGGATCGGGGTCCGACGTGGAGGTCAATCCCGAGAAATTCGCCGTCGACAACATCGCCGTAGACAGGCAGGGCCGACTCTGGGCGGCGACGCACGCCCCCGAGCCGTGCGACCGAACAATTTTCGTCGACGTTTTCGGGATCGACCGCTCCTGGATCGGGCGGTTCCGCCTAGGCGCGTTCGCGATGCCGCGTCTCAAAATCGGAGGAGACGCTCTTTATGTATTCGACAACCAGCCGACGGAAGAAATCGTTCTCGTCCGGTATGACTTAAAGGGGATTTTCGGATCGAGATAAGGCGCCGCCGAAATAGTCCCGGGCGCCTGCGTTTGACAGGCCGGCCGCAATTATGGTCAATAGGTCTTTCCGCCGGAAGAATTCTTTTTCCGGTCGTGGGAGGTCCTCATGAATTTGAATGAATTCGACGTCGCCCGGGCCCGCCGCGAAACGCCGGGCTGCGAAAACGTCCTTCATTTCAATAACGCCGGCGCGTCGTTGATGCCCCGTCCGGTAGTGGAGACGATGGTCGAATATCTCAGGCAGGAGTCCGAAACCGGCGCCTATGAAACCGCGGAGCGCTGGGCCGACAAGCTCGAAGACGTCTACGACGCCTTTGCCGCGCTCCTCTCCTGCCGCCGGGAGGAAATCGCCTTTGTGGAAAACGCCACCCGGGCCTGGGATATGGCCTTCTACTCGATCCCCTTCAAGCCCGGGGACCGGATTTTGACGTCCGCTTCCGAGTACGCCAGCAATTACATCGCTTTTCTCCAGACGGCCAAAAAGTCGGGGGCTGTTGTGGAGCCTGTCCCCAACGATTCCTGCGGCCGCGTCTGCCTGAAAAGCTTGGAAAAGATGATCGACGACCGGGTCAAGCTGATCGCCATCACCCATGTCCCGACCAACGGCGGACTGGTCAATCCGGCGGAAGAGATCGGTAAAATCTCCCGGGCGGCCGGCGTTCTCTATCTCCTGGACGCCTGCCAGTCCGTCGGGCAGATGCCGCTCGACGTGAACGCTATCGGCTGCGACATGCTTTCCGGAACCGGGCGAAAATACCTCCGGGGGCCGCGGGGCACCGGCTTCCTTTATGTGCGCGGCGACCTGATCGAGCGCCTCGAGCCGGTGTTCCTCGATCTGCACGCGGCGGTCTGGACGTCGAAAGACGGCTATGAGACGAGGATCGACGCCCGGCGGTTTGAGAACTGGGAGAGCAATTGCGCCGGAAAAGCCGGCCTGGCCGCGGCCGTCCGATATGCCCTGTCCTGGGGGCTTGAGAATATTCAATCCAGGGTCACCGGCCTGGCGGACATGTTGCGGCGGACTCTGTCCGGAATTTCCGGAGTTACCGTCCGAGATCTGGGCCTGGAGAAATGCGGCATCGTGTCCTTCACCGTCGAGGGCCGGGATCCCGAGGAGATCAAGCGGCGGTTGCGGGAGCTCGGCATGAACGTTTCCGTCTCCGTCGTCGAGTGGACCCGCCTGGACATGGAGAGCCGAGGACTTTGGAGCCTCGTCCGGGCCTCGGTTCATTATTACAACACGCCGGAGGAAATCGAGCGCTTCGGCGCGGCCGTCTCGGGCCTGGCCTCCTGAAGTCGGCTCGACTTGACAAGCGTTCCCCTTCGCTATAGGTTTCCTTTCGTTCGGGAGAAAAGGGAATGCAAAACCATAAGATCGGCATCGTCCTTCTCGTTTTTTCCGGATGTCTCGCCGCTTTTTCCTGCGCGAAGAAAGAGGAGTCCTTTACCGTCGAAACCGTCGACGGGGTTCGTTTCGTCCGTAATCTCTCCGCCCGGACCGCGACGGCGCCGCCCCGGACGTCTTTCGTGGTCGATCTGTTGATCGACGGCGAGGCGGACACTCAAGGCGAAGTCATCGTTTCCCCTATCGATATCGACGCGGATTCGGCCGGGAATATCTATCTCCTCGACCGTCGGGACGCGGTCGTCCGGAAGCTGGACGTCCGGGGCGTCTTCAAACAAACGTTCGGGCGGAAGGGGCAGGGGCCCGGGGAATTCGATAGCCCTTCGGATCTCGAACTATTTCCCGATGGAAGGATCCTCGTCGCCGATCCCTCCCAAATGCGGGGCTGTATTTTCTCGTCCGACGGCATCCTACTCTCCACCTTTTCGATGGAAAACGCGAGCGGCGGTTTCGTCGTCGGTCGCGACGGCCGGGCCGTCGCGGCTTATATGGTCGGGGAGCCCTTCGAATATCGGGTCGGCGTTTTTAACTTCGCCTCCGGGGACCTTTCCCCCGTTTTCCGCCAGGAAATGCATTGGCCTGCACGCTTGATGAACGACCGCCTGCGGTACGACTTCCCCTATCTTGTCAGATGGGCGATCGATTCGAAGAATAGGCTCATCGTCGGCTCGGCCGTCGCTTACGAGATCCGCGTCCTGGATCCCGGGGGGCGGACGGAATTCGTGTTTGGGAAGGACGCCCCGCGGATTCCTGTCGAGGGGGAGATGAAGGACAAGATCGCGGCTACGGCGCCCCAGGTTCTGCGATTCCAAAAAAAGCCGAATCCCTATTTGACCAATCCCTATTTCCCGTTTTTTGAATCCCTGGCCGTCGACGAACGCGACCGGATCTGGGTTCAGCGCTATCAGCAGAAATGGACCGACCGGATAAACCGGGATACGCCGTACGACGTGTTCTCGCCGGAGGGAATCTTCCTCTTCGAGGCCAGGATCGCCGGCCATGTGACCTCGAAGCTCGTCTTTAAAAACGGCTTCATTTATGTCCTGAAAAAAAGCGAAACGGGTTTTCCCCAGGTCGTCCGCCTCAAGTTCGAAGAGTCAGAAGCCAATCGGCGATGATCCGCAGGACGGCGGGGGATATCGTCTCCTCGATTCTCGCATACTCCCGCGGATGGCCGGTTTTCGCCGTTTGAAAGAGATGGTTCAGGCCCGGGAGCCGGCGAATGTCGACACGGGTATTTCCGCCCTTCTTCAGTGATTTCTCGATCCCCCCGAGGTTGGGATCGGCCAAAACTTGGGTGTCCTTTTCGCCGTTGAGGGCCAGGACAGGGCATCGGATTTTGCTTAAGTCGGCATCCGGGTCGTATTGGGCCAGAAATCGGTTCCAGGCGTAGTCCGGGATCAGGCTTTGGACATCCAGAGCCAGGGAATCGGCGCTGACGCTCAGCTCCTTTTTTTCCGTTTCGGACAGGCCGGCCAGATATTCGGCGCCGAGCCGATTCATTTGGGCGGCGGCTTTTTCCGGATCGGCCTGTTTTTGGATCACGTCCAATACGAGGCGGTAATATGATTTTTCCTTTTGGATCGCCGATTCTCCAGCACCTTTGGCCCGGCTCATGGCTTCCGTTTGAGAGAGCATGAGCTCCGCGCCCGGTACGCCCATTCCGGCCAGAAAGACCGCGAAGGCGATCCCTCGCTCTTTGGCCGCGGCCATGGCCGTGATATTGGCGCCCTCGCTGTGGCCGACGAGTCCGACACTTTTCGGGTCGATCCCCGGCCGGCGGCGGAGAAACGCCCAGGCGGCCATGGCGTCGGAGGCGAAGTCCGCGGTCGTCGCTTTATGAAAATCACCGGTCGACTTGCCGCAGCCGCGGTCGTCATACCGTAAAACCGCGAAGCCTTGGCGGGTCAGGTAATCGGCGAGGACGAGAAACGGCCGATGGCCGGCGATGGACGAGTCCCGGTCCTGCGGGCCGGATCCGGTGATTAAGATGGCCGCCGGAAAAGGCCCGGGGCCCTGCGGCAGAGTGAGCGTGCCGGAGAGGGTGATGTCGGCGTCAGGATTGGGAAAGGAAACCTCGGTTTCGTCATAGGGAAAGGGCTTTTTAGGGTCCTGGGGACGGCCGGCTTCCGGGACGGCTCCGCCTCGGGTGAGGACGAGGGGCAGGTCCTCGGGACCGATTTTAAATCGGCCCTCGATCCGGGAACCACCGTCGTCCATGCGCCCTTGAAAAGTGATCCCGTAGCTGCTCATATCCAGGAACAGTTCGGGCGCGTTCCAGCGGACCGCGGTCACCGGAATCCCGCGGGCCTTTTGGGCCGGAATGTCGACCTTGGCGGTATAGGCCCCGGCGCTTGTCTTTTCGATCGTGAAATAAATTTGGAAAGTTCCCGGTTTTCCGGTCACCGGCCCCTGCCAGACCCCGGTCAGGGGATCGGCCTCCTGGGCCCGGGCGGCGATCACGGCGACCGCGGCGAAAAGGACGAGCAGGATCGCAATCCACATTAATCGGCGGAACATGTTTTTGTCGATCATCGGATTTCCTCCTGGAATCATCTCGCTACGCCTTCTCTATACGGCCGGCCGGGAAGGAGTTCAATGGGAAAAACCGCTCAATTCAGCGCTAGGAGGTTTTTACCAGATTGATTTTATTGGGTTTGCGGGGGAAGGAATTTTACTTGCGGACGAAAAACGAGTATAAAAAAGGCGTTATGCCCCTTCCCTCTCTCCTGGTCTTTTTCCTGGCGCTGGCGGCCGTCGGGGGAGCCGTTTGGCTGGCCCGGAAGCTTCAGAAGACCTCCCGCCAATATTTCCTTTCCTCGTATACGGCCTTTCTTCTCGCCTTCAACATCGCCGGCATCTTGAACCTCATCGTGGGTGACCTGGCCGGGGCGGTGATGAAGGACTTGCCGCCCCGGAGCATGACCCCGGTTTATATCCTGTTCGGCCTGGTTGCGTTTCCTCTCCTGGCCCTGGCCTATTATTTATTCATCGATTTTGTCGCCGGTTTGTTGGACGAGGAAATCCACACCGGTTGGCGGGCCGCTTATATCGTCGTTTGGGCCGCTTTGGGAATCGTGTTTTTGTTCCGGGCGCAGGCCGCGCTGGAGGGGGTGACGCGGCCGATTTTCCAAACCTTGAGTCTTATTTCGGGGGGCGTCGTGTTCGTTCTTCCCTTCGGCGCCCTCGGCTATCTGGCTCTCCGTTCGCTCAGCCCGGCGCATGCCCGCGAACGGAAGAATCTCCTGGCCTTCGCCGGGGTCTCCGCGGCCTCCTTCGTTCTTTTTTATTTCGCCCTGATCGCCGTCGAAGCCGGGACGCCGCTTCGTCTCGTTGTGCCGGTCGCCTTGTTCGCGGCTAACGCCGCCCCGCTATGGGTTTTGCGGCGGTTCCTTGTCCGGAATTTTCCGCCGGTCCTGCCGGGAGTTTTCGAAGGCCCGTCGGCCGAGCGGTTTCTCCTGGAATTTCAGATCTCAAGCCGGGAAGGCGAAATCCTGGCCCTGCTGCTCAAGGGGAAAAGCAACCAGCAGATCGAAGCGGAGCTTTTCATTTCGCCCCATACTGTCCGCAATCACGTCCACAATATCTATAAAAAGCTCGGCGTCTCCAGCCGCCTGCATCTGCTCAATTTCGTCCGATCCCGTCTGAACGCAGAAAGCCCGGGCGGAAAATAGGCCCAGCACTTCTTCCCGCCCGGGCACCCCGGCCTTCGGCTTATTCCGATTTGCGCTTGATTTCCAGAACGGGGCCCACGGAAAAAGGCGGCCGCGGGACGGATGCGCTCCATCCGGAGCTCATCAATTTCACCGTCAGAAAATAGGTCTTATCCTTGAAGAAGAATCCCATCAACCCGAAGGTGTTCAGGTCGACGGCTTGTCCGTTGAATCCGATGCTCCGGTAGGCGCGGTCGGCGCCCATTTCATAGACATCGGCCTTGAAGGCATAGTCGTTTTTCTTGAAGTTGATCCGGTCCGGGACGAGGACGAGGAGAAAATCGCGCCCGTCGAGCCGGAAGGCATGGACGATCCGTTCGTTCGCGATCCCATTGCCCGGCCAGCGGAGATCCCTCGTTTCCTCTCCGGCCGTGCGCACTTCGGCCAATTGAAACATCCGCCCGAGCTGACCGGGCGTGTATGTGTCATCCGGCCGTCTTTCGGCGTAGAAGGCGCCGTATTTGGATTCGTCCATGGATCCCATGTTCCGGCCCTGGTCGGAAACGAACATCATGATATTCAGGTCCAAGCTCAGGCGCGAATTTTGTCCGAAAACGGGAGCGGCCGCCATAACGACGGCCGCCAGAAACGTCAACGCTATGAACGAGCTTGTTTTTTTCATGACCGGCCTCCTTGTCCGCTCTATATACACGGGAAGGGGCCGGATTATTCCCGGTTCCTATTGTTTGTTCAGGGCGAGGGTTCCCGTGGAACCGTCTTCGACCATGGTCCAGGTTCCGTCCATCGTCTTTTCCGTCAAGGTCAGCTCGGCCTTCAGGTTGAAGGTCATCCCGCCCATGCTTCCGGGGAATTCGAAGGTGACCTTGTTGTCTTTCCAGACGAAATTCTTGATTTCGACCCCGGGGAACATCCCCATGGCATCCGTGATCTTGCCGGTGTAGTTGTTGTCTTTCTTTTCGATGATGATCGTAATATCGTCGAAATTCCCCTGGTTTTCGGCCTTTCCGGTCCAGGTTCCGATGGGGTTGAGCTTGGGAGCCTGCGCCAGAGCCAGGGAACCCAGGCTCAAGGCCAGGACAAGGGAGAGAATAAGGGGACATCTTCCGATTTTCATTTGCTTCTCCTTGGAAAAACCCATTTTTGGAGATAATCATCTCCACCCTGATAAACGACATTCCGAATCCCAAAGTTCCCTCGGCCGGTTTGCCTAAATTTGTCCAATGATGG
>Ga0316628_100000048_pt1 | contig 68159 bp, 53 predicted proteins | sample OWC_Aug_M2_C1_D5_FD_207648 | JGI IMG/M metagenome (GOLD analysis project Ga0316628, IMG submission 207648) | Wetland soil microbial communities from Old Woman Creek delta, Ohio, United States - OWC_Aug_M2_C1_D5_C | ecosystem: Environmental > Terrestrial > Soil > Wetlands | place: USA: Ohio...
GCAGGGACTGGGACGGCGGCGCGAGAGCGCGATCCTGCTCGCCGCCCTGGTCATCTCCGTGTCCACCCTCTTCGTCCGTCAGCACATCATCGTCGACGTCCTGGCCGGAACGGTCCTGGCCTTTGGGGCCTGGGGCCTCGCCGGATGGATCTATCCGCGCTTCTCCGAGCCCGCCGACGGACCCCGGGCGGCCTTCCGCCGGATGATCCGCATCGCCGGCCCCTCGCTCGCGTTGTTCACGGCCCTGCTCATCCTCGCCTTCGATCTCCATTTCAGGAGGATCCTGCCATGAGCCGTCCGTCCGTCGCGCCCGGGTACGAGGTCCTCCTCGAGGTCCGCGGCGTCCGCAAGTCCTTCGGCCGCCGCCAGGTCCTCCGGGACGTCTCCTTCGAAGTTCCGCCGGGCCGCATCGTCGGCATCACCGGGGAGAACGGGAGCGGCAAGACGACCCTGCTACGGATCGTCGTCGGCCTTCTCGCGCCGGACGGAGGCGTCGTCAGAGGGGACGCGCGGACCGGCTACTGTCCCCAGGACCTGGCCGTCTTCGAGACGCTCACCGTCCGGGAGAATTTCGCCTACTTCGCGACGGCATACGGGCTCTGCGGCACGGGGCCGCGGCCGTGGACGGGGACCATGGACGAGCTCTGCGCCCGCTTCCGCTTCGCCGACTATCGGGAGGCCTTGGTCTCGACGCTCAGCGGCGGGACCAAGCAGAAGTTGAATTTCTGCCTCTCGATCCTCCATGACCCGGGACTCCTCGTCCTCGACGAGCCGTACGCGGGGCTCGATTGGGAGACCTACCTTCGCTTCTGGGAGTTCGCCGAGGAGCGCCGGGCGCTCGGCCGGAGCGCCGTCATCGTTTCCCATTTCGTCTATGACCGGTCGCGGTTCGATGCCGTCCTCGAGCTCCGCGAGGGGGTCCTCCGATGCGTCTGAAGAACGTGGCCACGAGCTGGGTGATGACCATGGCCGAGATGCGGCGGAGCCGGATCGCCCTGATCCTCTTCTTCGTCATCCCGAGCGTGTTCTACGGGGTGATCCTGCTCATCACGACGCACCGGCCGATCGCCTTCCGGCTGGCCTCGATCTCCCTCAAATCCCTGATCACCGTCAGCCAGCGGGACGAAGCCATGGTCTTTATCGGCCTGGCCGCGGTCGGCGTCCTGACGTCCTTCCTGGCCCTCCATTTGACCCAGAAGCACGCCGAGGTCAACCGCCGGCTCATCCTCGCCGGCTACCGGACGACGGAGCTGCTCGTCTCGAAGTTCCTGGCCCTGGTCGCCGTGATCGCCCTCGTCGGCCTCTACGTCGGCGCCATCACGCCGCTCTTTTTCAGGCCATTGCGGTTCGGCCTGGTGCTCGCCGGCTTCGTCATGGCCGGCTACGTCTACGGGGCTTACGGGATGCTCATCGGGGCCATCTTCCGCCGCGAGCTCGAGGGCATCCTGTTCATCGTCCTGCTGGCCAACCTCGACATCGGCTGGCTGCAGAATCCCATCTATTATTTCGAGGCCCAGAACAAGGCCGTCATCCGCAGCCTCCCGGCCTATTTCCCGTCCCAGTTGAGCATGGCCTCGGCTTTCACGTACGAGTCGGTTTGGGGGCCCCTGCTGGGCAGCCTGGCCTACGGAACGGCCCTGCTCGCGGCCGCGCTCCTCATCTATTCCCTCCGCATGCGATTGAGGAAGAGGCCCTAGCCCCCCCGCGCCAAGATTTCTGGTATAATCCACGGGCATGAGAGGCATCAGGCTGGCCTCGGGCGATCGTCCGGCGGGGCGGACCGTGGTCCGCGTCGGCGGCCTGCGGATCGGCCAGGACTTCGTCCTCATCGCCGGCCCCTGCTCGGTCGAGGACGAGGCGCAGACCCTCCTCGTGGCCCGGCTGGTCAAGGCGGCCGGGGCCCAGATCCTCCGCGGCGGGGCCTTCAAGCCGCGCCTGTCCCCCTACGACTTCCAGGGCCTGGGCGAGGACGGCCTCAAGATCCTCAAGGCGGCCCGCGACGAGACGGGTCTCCCCGTCGTCACCGAGGTCATGGACGCCCGCCATCTCGACCTCGTCCAAGGCTATGCCGACATCCTCCAGATCGGCTCGCGCAACATGCAGAACTACTCCCTGCTCAAGGAGCTCGGCCGGGCCGCCAAGCCCGTCCTCCTCAAGCGGGGCATGAACGCCACCCTCGAGGAATGGCTCAATGCCGCCGAATACGTCCTCTCCGGCGGGAACCCGGATGTCATCCTCTGCGAGCGCGGCATCCGGACCTTCGAGACCTACACCCGCAACACGCTCGACCTGAGCAGCGTTCCAGCGGTCAAGGAGACGAGCCACCTGCCGGTCGTGGTCGACCCGTCCCACGCCACCGGCCGGGCCAGCCTGGTCAGGCCGATGTCCCTGGCGGCCGTCGCCGCCGGGGCCGACGGGATCATGGTCGAAGTCCATCCGCGGCCCGCGCAGGCCCTGAGCGACCGGGACCAGCAGATCACCCCGGAGTCGTTCGCTGAGCTGGCCGACGCCGTCCGGGGCCTCGTGGCGTTCATGTCCAGGACCCCGGCTCCCGACGCGGAAGTCTAGGAGGTCCCGGCATGAAGGCGCTCGAGATCCGGGGCCTGACCGGGACCTCGAAGATCCTCATCGGCGAGCCGATCGGCCGCCTGCCCTCATGCCTGCCCGACGGGATGACCGTTCTCATCACCGACCCGAACGTCCGCCGTCTGTACCCCCAGGTCTTTTCCGGCCTGGCCACGATCGAGGTCCCGTCCGGCGAGGCGGCCAAGAGCCTGGAGACCGCCGCCTTCGTCTATGGCCGGCTCCTCGACCTCGGCGCCGACCGCTCCGCCTTCATCGTCGGCGTCGGCGGAGGCGCGGTCCTGGACCTGGCCGGGTTCGCCGCCTCGACCTTCCTCCGCGGCCTCGGGTTCGGCTACGCGCCGACGACCCTGCTGGCCCAGGCGGATGCCGCGATCGGCGGCAAGACGGCCGTCAATTTCGCCGGGTACAAGAATGTCGTGGGCCTGTTCCAGCAGCCGCGCTTCGTCCTCTGCGATCCCGCGGTCCTCTCGACTCTTCCCCGGCGAGAGGTCGGGAACGGCCTGGCCGAGATCGTCAAGCACGCCGCGATCGGCGGGCCGCGTCTTTTCGAGGCCCTGGAGGCGAGTCCCCAAGACGCCCTCGAGCTGCGGCCTGGCTTCGTCGAGGACATGATCGGCCAATCCGTGGCCATCAAGGCCGCGGTCGTCGGCCGCGACGAGAAGGAGTCGGGCGCAAGGAGGGTCCTCAATTTCGGCCATACGCTCGGCCATGCGTTCGAGGCCAAGCTGGGCCTTTCCCACGGCGAGGCCGTCAGCCTGGGCATGGTCGCGGCCGCAGACCTTTCGGTCCGGAGGGGGCTGCTCTCTGTCGAGGAGGCCGGAAGGCTGCGCGGGCTTCTCGGCCGGCTCGGCCTGCCGACCGATGCCGCGTTCGATCCGGACATCATCCTCGACGCGGTCCGCAGGGACAAGAAGCGTTCCGGGGCCGGCCTCAAGTTCGTCTTCCTGCGGCGCATCGGGGAGCCCGCGGTCGAGGACGTGTCCCTGGACGAGCTGGAACGGGAGATCCATGATCTGCGTTAGCGTCGCCCGGCCGACCCTGCGCGGCTGTCTCGCCGCCGTCAAGGGCCTCGAAATGGCCGAGATCCGCCTCGACCGGACGGGCCTCTCGCCCGAGGAGATTCGGCTCCTCTTCGCGGCGCCGGTGACCCTCATCGCAACCTGCCGGCCGGGCACCCGGACGGACGCTGGGCGGACGGCGGCTCTGCTGGCCGCCATCGACGCCGGGGCCGCCTTCGTCGACATTGAGTCGGACGCGCCGGCGGCCCTGCGCAAGACGATCCTCGCCGCGGCGCGGAAGGCGAGGTGCCGGGTCGTCGTTTCCCATCACGACTTCGACCGGACTCCGCCGCGCGACCGCCTCCTGCGCCTCGTCGCGGCGTGTTTTGACCGTGGCGCCGACGTCGCCAAGATCTGCTGCCGGGTCCGCGACGCCCGCGAATGCGCCCGGATGCTCTCGCTCTACGGAACGAGGCGGAACTTGATCGCTCTCGGCCTGGGAGAGCTCGGCGTCGTGACCCGCGTCGCGGCCCTCTTCCTCGGGGCGCCCTGGACCTATGCCTCGCTCGCCCCAGGCGAGGAAACGGGAGAGGGGCAACTCGACCTGCGGACCCTCGAATCGGTCCTGAAGCTCATTCAGCATGGATAGGCCTTCGCTCTTCGCCGTCGCCGGCCGCCCGGTCTTTCACAGCCTGAGCCCATGCCTTTTCCGGCGCGGCTTCGGCGCGGCCGGCTATGCCGGCCTCTATGTCCGTCTCGCCGCCCGGCGGGCTGAGGAAGCCTTCACTTTCTTCCGCGAGCTCGGCTTGAGGGGGATGAACGTCACGGCGCCCTTCAAGACGGCAATGAGAGCCCTCGTCGACGGCTGCGACGAGGCGGCGGCCGCGATCGGCGCGGTCAACGTTGTCGTCGCCGACGGGCGGCAGGCGGTCGGCCGCAACACGGACCATCTCGGCGTCGTCGGCGCCCTCTCCGCCCACGGTGTTCATGTGGTCAGGAGATCTTTCGTCGTCGCCGGCGCCGGCGGGGCCGGCCGGGCCGCCGCCTACGGCCTGACGAACGCCGGGGCCCGGGTGACCGTGGTCAACCGCACGGCCGAGCGCGCCGCCCGGGCCGCGGCCGACTTCGGCTGCCGTTGGGCGAGGCTCGAGGAGCTCCGGTCCCTGCTCGCCGAAGCCGACGGTCTCGTCTCCGCCATCGGCGGGACGGATGACCCGATCGAAGCCGCCTGGCTTCGGCCGGGCCAGTCCGTGCTCGACGCCGTCTATCCCGGCTCGCGGCTGGCCCGGGCGGCCGAGGAGCGGGGCTGCCGGGTCATCTCCGGGCAGGCCTGGCTCCTTCACCAGGCTCTGCCGGCCTTCCGGCTTTTCACCGGGCTCGAGCCGCCGGCGGAGGAGATGGCCGCGGCGCTCGGTGAGGGACGGCCGTCCGGACGAAAAACGGCTAACGTCTCGCTCGTCGGCTTCATGGGCAGCGGCAAGAGCGAGATCGCGGCGCCGCTCGCCGCCCTGCTGGGCTTTCGCGCCGTCGACCTCGACCGGGCCGTCGAGCAGGCCGAGGGCCTTCCGGTGCCCGAGATCTTCCGTCGCCAGGGCGAGGCCCGCTTCCGGGAAGCCGAGCGGGCCCAGCTCGAGAGGATCGAGCTCCAGGAGGGATCGGTGGTGGCTTGCGGCGGGGGAGCCGTCCTCGAGCCCGCCGACCGCGAGCTCCTGGCCGCGAACTCGACCGTCGTCTGGCTCCACGCTTCGCTCGCCACATGCCTGAAGCGGATCGAAGACGGCACGCGTCCTCTCCTTCAAGGCGGCGATGCGGCGGGCGCGGCTCGGCGGCTGATGGAGGAGAGGCTTCCGTATTATGCCCAGGTCTCGGACCTCGTCGTCCGAAGCGAGGAGACCGCCGAGGCGGTGGCGAGGCTGATCCATGAGGAAATCGGTCCATCCTTCGCGCGTTGAGGGCGAGGTCCAGGCCCCGCCCTCGAAGAGCGTGATGCAGCGCTTCACGGCCGCGGCCCTTCTCGCCGCGGGCCGGACGACGCGGATCCGGAACCCGTCGTTCTGCGACGACGCCCTGGCCGCGCTGCGCGTCTCGCGCGAGCTCGGCGCGTCCGTCGAGGAGGGGTCCGACGAGGTCGTCATCCGGGGCGGGCTCGCGCCGACCGGCCGCGAGCTCGACTGCGGCGAGTCGGGGCTGTGCCTGCGGCTCTTCACGCCCATCGCCGCTCTCTCGCCGCAGGAGCTCGTCCTCTCGGGCCTCGAGCTCCTGCGCCGGAGGCCGGTGGGGATGGTCGAGCGGCCGCTCCGCGACCTGGGAGCCTCCTGCCGGACGGAGAACGGCTTTCCGCCCGTCCGCGTCCAGGGCCCCCTGCGCGGCGGAACGGCGGTCGTCGACGGCTCGACGAGCTCCCAATTCCTGTCCGGCCTGTTGATGGCCCTGCCCCTCGCCGAGCGGGATTCGCGCCTGTCCGTCCGGGACCTCAAGAGCCGTCCCTACGTCGACCTGACGCTCCAGGTCTTGGCCGAGTGCGGGGTCCGGGTCCAGAACGGGGATTACGAGGAGTTCGTCATCCCGGCCGGGCAGTCCTACACGCCCGGCGACGTCGAGGTCGAGGGCGATTGGAGCGCGGCCGCGGCCCTCCTCGCCGCCGGGGCGATCGGCGGCCGGGTCCGGGTCACGGGCCTGCGGACCGATTCCGTCCAGGCCGATCGCCGGGTCCTGGCCGCGCTCGAGGCGGCCGGCGCGCGTGTCCGGCTGCTCGCCGGCGCCGCCGAAGCCGAGAGGGGAGACCCGCGGGCCTTCGCCTTCGACGCCACGGACGCGCCGGACCTCCTGCCCGCCCTGGTCGCGCTGGCCTGTCATTGCCCGGGGACGAGCCGGCTCGCGGGCGCCTCGCGGCTGCGGCACAAGGAGATCGACCGGGCCGCGGCGCTGGCCGGGGAGCTCGGCCGGCTCGGGGCCCGGATCGACGTCCGCGGCGACGTCCTCGAGGTCCAGGGAGGCCCGCTCACGGGCGGTGCCGCCGACGCCCGCGGCGACCACAGGATGGCCATGGCCCTGGCCGCGGCCGCCTTGGCCGCCCGCGGACCGGTGACCATCTCGGGCGCGGAATGCGTGGCCAAGTCTTATCCCGCGTTCTTCGAGGACCTCGTCTCGATCGGAGGGAGGATCGATGGATAGCTTCGGGAGATCGTTCAGGGTCAGCTTGTTCGGGGAGTCGCACGGTCCCGCGGTCGGCGTCCTTATCGACGGCTGTCCGGCCGGGCTGCCGCTCGCGGTGTCCGACTTCGAGGCCGATCTCGGCCGAAGGCGGGCGGGGGCCGAGGGCACGACGGCCCGCGTCGAAGCCGACGCGCCCGTCATGACGAGCGGCATTTTCCAGGACCGGACGACGGGCGCCCCGCTCCTCATCCGCTTCGAGAACGCCGCCCAGGACGCCTCGGCTTACGACGCCATCTGGGACCTGCCCCGGCCGGGCCATGCCGACTTCACGGCCTGGAAGAAGTTCCACGGCTTCAATGACCGCCGCGGCGGAGGCCACTTCTCCGGACGCCTGACGGTCGGCCTCGTGGCCGCCGGCGTCGTGGCCAAGAAGCTCATCCGGCCGGTCGAGGTCGAGGCCCGGCTGGTCGAGGCGGGGGGCCGGACGGATATCGCGGAGGTCGTCGCCCACGCTCTCGCGGACAGGGACTCCGTCGGAGGCCTCGTCGCCTGCGAGGCCCGGCATATCCCCGCCGGCCTGGGCGAACCGTTCTTCGACGCCGCCGAATCCCTGCTCGCCCACGTCCTCTTTGCCATTCCCGGCGTCCGCGGCGTCGAATTCGGGGACGGCTTCGCCGCGGCCCGGATGCGGGGCAGCGCCCACAACGATCTCATCGAGAACGCCGCCGGCCGCACCTCGACCAACCACGCCGGGGGGATCAACGGCGGCATCACCAACGGGAACCCGCTCGTCTTCCGCGTAGCGGTCAAGCCGACATCGAGCCTCGGCCGGCCGCAGCGGACGGTCGACCTCAGGACCGGAAAGCCGGCCGAGATCACGGTCGGCGGCCGTCACGACGCCTGCTTCGCCCTGCGCGCGCCGGTCATCGTGGAGGCCGCGGCGGCGATCGTTCTCGTCGACCTGATGCTCCTCGAGCAGATGGTCCCCCGGACGAGCCGGGAAAGCTAGCGCGGTCATGGACGCGGTCCGCGATCCTCTCCTGGCCCGGGCGGCCTGGAGCTTCCTGCCGCCGCGTGGCGGAGACGCGGCGGATCAGGTCCGGGCCTGCCTGGCGGCGCTTCGAGAGCGGCTCGCCGCCGCGGGCCTTGCCGATCGCGAGATCCTGCGGCTGACGTTCTTCCTCGATGCGACGGAGGACCGCGGCTACGCCTCCTTGAGAAACACGCTGGCGTCCCTGGTGAGGGAGGCCTTGGGACCTCTCCCTCCGCCGGCCAGTTTCGTCGCCCAGCCTCCGGAGCAGGGCCGGCGCGCGGCCCTGGAGGCGGCGGTCGTGGCCCGCCGTCTTCCCGGTCTCGACGTCCGGAGACGATCGCTCGAAGGCCTGACCTATGTGGTGGTCGAGGGCCCCGATTTCCGGGAGGTCCACGGCGGCGGCCTGGCGTCCGAGGGTCGAAGCGAGGATCCCTCGGTCCTGGCCCGGCAGGCCTTTGAAAAGATGGCCGCCGTCCTGCGGAGGGAACGGATGACCTTCGGCCAGGTCGTCCGCCAGTGGAACTACATCGAAGACATCACCGGACTGCGGACGGTCCGGGGGAAGCGCGTCCAGAACTACCAGGCCTTCAACGACGTCCGGTCCCTTTTCTACGGCCAATCGGCGTTCTCTGCGGGATACCCGGCGGCGACGGGCATCGGCCAGGACGCGGGCGGGATCGTCCTCGAGTTCGTGGCCCTCGAGGCCGGAGCCAGCGTCAAGGTCGTCCCCTGCTCGAATCCCCGTCAGGCCGACGCCCACCGTTATTCGGATCGCGTCCTGGTCGGGTCGCCGATCGAGGAGATGTCGAACAAAACCTCGCCCAAGTTCGAACGGGCCAAGCTCGTGGGCCGGGGGGGCGAGGCGCTCGTCTACGTCTCGGGAACGGCCGCCGTCCTCGGCCAGAAGAGCGTCGGCAGCGGCGACGTGGAGGCCCAGACCCGGACGACGATCGGAAACGTCGAAGCCCTTCCCGGCGAGCTCGCTTACCTTCGGGCCTACGTCAAGCGGGCCCGCGACATCCCCAAGGTCCGGCGCGCCTGCGAGCGGGCCTTCGGACCTGTCCTCGCCCTCTACCTGAAGGCCGACGTCTGCAGAAAGGAACTGCTGATTGAACTGGAGGGAGTCAAGTGCGGAAGGGCCGGCCCGAGGCGTAGAGCTTGACCAGACGGCGGCGGACCTCGACGGACGGATCGTCGTCCCTGGTCAGAGCCACGGCTTTCTCAGCGAGCTTCACGGCCTCGTCGAAGCGCCCGGCCTCGGCGTTCGCGGCGGCCAGGACGTCGTACGTGCGGGCCGTGGGCCGGCTTTCGACCTTCAGCAGCCGGCCGGCCAGATCGAGCGCCCGCGCGCCGTTGCGCAGGCGGTCGTCGGCGGATGTCGCGTAGAGCCAGGCCAGATTGCCCAGGGCCGTCGGGTCGTCGGGCGTGATCTCCAGGCACTTCTCATAATGCCCGGCCGCCTCCGCCGGGCGTCCCTCGCGGGCCTCGATCAGGGCCAGGTTGAAATGGGCCTTGGCGTAGCGCGGGTCGGAGGCGACGGCCCGCTCGAGATAGTCCTTGGCCTTGGCCAGGTTGCCGCGCGCGAATTCGATGACCCCGATATTGGTCAGGCCTTGACTGTTGAAGGGATTGGACTCCATGGCCGCCTGGAAATGGGACAAGGCCTCGTCATAGCGGCCCTGGCGAAAAAGGGTCGCGCCGTAAAAGTTGTGGGCCGGCCAGTTGCGCGGGTCGATGGCCAGGGCCTTCTCGAAGTACTCCACCGCCTTGGCGACATCGCCCGTCTCGCGGTAGTAATAGCCGAGCGCGGCTAGGGTGTCGGGGAAGTTCGGACGCATGGCGTCGGCGGTCTGGAGCTCCCGGAAGGCGCCGGCGAGGTCCCTCTTCTTGCTCAGGTCGGCCGCCCGGATGAGATGACGGCGGTAGTCCACGGCGGGCGCGTCGATCGAGACAAGGAGGTCGGGGGCGACGTTGATGAACTCGGGCAGATTGACGGCCCGGTTGGCGGCGGTCGAATCGGGCACGAGGACGGCGGGGCTGTCGTTCCCCTGCTCGTCGAGGTGCGTGAGGAACATCTGGGTGAACGGGGTCGCGGACTTGGAGGAGAAGACGAGCCACCGGCCGTTCGGCGAGAAGCTGTGCCAGGAGTTCATGAGGGAGAGGTTGCACGACATGCGCCGGGGCGGCGCGCCGCCCGCAAGCGGCATGATGTAGAGCTCGCTGTCCGGCCGCATCAGCAGCGCGTTGCGGGCCTGGACCCAGACGAGCCACCGTCCGTCGGGCGAGACCCGGGGGAAGGAATTGCTCCGGCCGTTGGCCGAGGCGCCGGGGACGGGCCTGGCCTCGCCGCCGCGGCCCTCGTTGAAGGGGATGAGGCAGACGTCGTAGCGGATCTGCGGCTCGTTCGGATCGTTGGCCCTGAGCGGGGGAGCGGGGAGGCCGGCGATATCCATGGCCGGGGCGCGCAGGAAGACCAGGCTGCGGCCGTCCGGCGTCCAGTCGGCGTTGCACTGGACGAAGCGCGGATCGTCCGCCCCGGGAAGGGTTTGGATCTTCCCCGTCCGGCGGTCGTAAAAGGCCAGGACGCCGCGCGTCGGATAGAACGTCTGCAGGAAGCGGAAGTCCATGTAGTTCGTGACGAACATGGACTCGTTGACCGAGGTGACGACGTAGCGGCCGTCGGGCGAGACGCGGGCAAAGAGGCCGTTGGTCGGCCACTTGGGATTGAACGTGTTCCAGCTGATGACCTCCCGGTTGGTGATGGTCATCTTCGGCGAGAGCGGCGCGATCGCGTAGGAGCCCTTGTCGCCGGCCGGGCCGTCCATGTCCATGCCCAGGACCTTGCCGTCGTTCGAGAAGGAATGGCAGTTGGCGCAGGTCGGCATGTCCTTGAGGACGAGGCGGCTCCGCGGCTTCGAGAGGTCGCGGACGCGCCATTCGACGAGCGGCAGGGAGCCTTCGGGCAAGGGCATGACCACGCCCCGCTCGTTCGTCGTCGGCTTGAGCGGCACGTCGCGGTAGAAGATCGGGGCGCCGACGGGGTCCTTGGAGATGCGCAGCACGACCGCCCCACGCGATAGGACCGATGAGGGGCCGGGCGCGGAGGCCGGCGCGGCCTCGGCCAGCCCATAGACGGTCACCGTGACGTCCTTTTCCGGGTTGCGGACGAGGACGTCCCAGACGGCGGGCTCGGGCGTGAAACCGGCGGCCGAGGCCAGGGCCTCGGGTTCGCGGTAGTCGGGGGGCAGGCCGCAGCGCGGATCCGTCTCGGGAGCCGTCCGCCGGCCGTCCGTGATGAAGCCCAGCGGCCCGGGTCCTCCCGGGATCGAAATATCGACGAACCAGGACCTCGAGCCGGCCGCGCCGTCATGGAAGAGGAAGGTCGGCGGGACCATGTCCGGAGGGAAGACCGAGCCGGAGGACGGGTAATCGATCTTGAGGATAGACGGAGGCTGGGCCGCCCGGGCCGCGGCGCGGAGCGACTCGAGGCGCCGAGGAGATAGGGAGCCGGTCTGGGCCGCGGCGGCGCCGGCGGCCAGGATCACGGCCGCCGTCGCCAGGATAAAAGGCGTGGACGGGATCTTGGGCATCCGTTCTTCTCCAAGCCCGGTCTCGGGCAGACTCGCGCTCCATTATAGCAGAGGCTCAAGCCCGGGCCATCGCCGGTCGGGGGCGCTCGGTGATCCGTCCTCGGCGACCTCAGGGCCTTACGGCTGGGGACCCACGGCGTATTTGACCAGCAGGGCCTCGAAGCGCGGGTTTCCGTCCAACAGGCGCCAGCGGGGGTCCGCCTTCAGCCAGGCCACGCTGATCCAGCTCGGCCGCGCGAGCAGGCGCTCGAGCTCGGCGACGGCCTTGGCCGGCTCTCCGAGCAGGGCATGGATGAGCGCGAGATCGATCACGTACGGGATCCCGTAGACGGCGTCCTTCGAGAGAGGCAGAAGCTCGATGCCGCGCCGTCCCTCGCGCTCCGCTTCTTCCCGGCGGCCCAGACCGGCATAGGCCACGCCGAGAGAGCTGTGATAGCGAGGGTCATCGGGCGTCGTCCGCACCTCGGATTCAAGCAGCCGGGCCGCCGTCTCGAATCCCTGCCGGGCCTGGGCCGTCTGCCCGAGGGAGCGCCGCAGGACCGCCGCGAAGAGCGCCTTCGGCGCGGCCTGGATCTTGATGCGGATCCAATCCTCGGGAGCCGCATCCATACGCTCGAGGGCGTCGTCGAATCGCCCCTCGAACTCCTCCTGGGCGAACCAGCTCCAATCGGCCCATTCGTGGTCCTTAGGCAGGAATTCCAGCGCCGCGCGCGCTTCCGCCACGCCCTCCCGGCCCTTCCAGCTCCAGAGCGCGAACACCTTCGACAGGTACGACCAAGGCTGGTCGGGGGCGATCGCGATGGCCTGGTTCGCCGCGTCCACGGACTCGGGATACCGGCGCATCCACCACAGCGTCTCGGCGACGTCGACCATCGCCGAGCCGTCGCGCGGGCTGAGCGCGCTGGCCGTCTGGAACGCCTCGAGCGCCTGCGGCCAGTCGCCGCGCAGCCGAAGGAGCTCTCCCATCGCGGCCTGGACGTCGACGCTGTTGGGCATGCCGCGCGAGGCGGCCTCGAACTCCGGCAGGGCCTTCCCGGGGTCCCTCTCCGTCCATAGATGGTAGTACCCGGCGGCGAGGCGAACCTCAGGCGATCCCGGGGCCAGCTCCCGGGCGCGGTCCAGGGCCTGGCGCGCTCGGCCGTGCCTTTGAGGGGACAGATCGTAGCTGAAATAGATGAGCCGTGAATGGGCCTTGGCCAGCTCCGCCCAAGCCAGCGCGAATCCGGGATCCAGGGCCACGGCGTGCTCGTAGTCGCCGACCGCGGCGAGCCATGTAGCCAGCGTGAAATGAGGCTGCCCCGCGAGGAACCGGCCGCGGAGGAAGGCCTGGTAGGCGTCCATGTTTCTCGTCGGTCTGGCCTCGAGAGAACCGGGCACGTGCTCGAGCGGGGAGACGCCGAGCTCGGAGACGACCGAGCGGGCGATCTCGGACCAGACGCTGAAGCTGTCGCCGATCCCGAACTCGTAGTTTTGGGCCCAGACGCTCGTATCATCGGCGGCGCGGATGAGCTCGGGAGTGACGCGGATCCGGTCGGCGACATCCGGGCCGCGGGCGCGGCGCACCGTGCCGGTGAGCAGATACCGCACCCCGAGCTCACCGCCGATCTCGCGGGGACTCTTGGCGGTGACGGAGTACTGGGAGGCGCTGGCCCGGGAGACGACGGCCAAGCCGCGCACGGAGGCGAGGCGGGTCATGATATCATCGGCCACCCCGGCCGCGAAGTACTCGTCGTCGGCCGGGCCCAGGTTCTTGAAAGGCAGGACGGCGAGGCGCACCGCCTCCGGCCCGGCTGAAGCGGGCTTGGATGTCAGAAACCCCGATCTCCAAACGAAAAGGGCCGTCGCCGCCACCACGGCTGCCGCCGCGACCATCCCGACGGTTCGCAGGCGGCGCCCGGCGGGCGTCCTCCTTCGCGCCGCCAGCGGGAACGGTTTCGCCAGCTCCCGGAGGCTGAAGGCGAGGTCGCTCGCTGATTGGAAGCGCTCGGCCGGGTTCTTCTCGAGCGAGCGGAGGACAAGGGCGTCGAGCTCGGCCGAGATCGCGGGGACGTCCAGGCCCACGTCGGGGGCGGGGTCCTTCAGGATCGCCGTCATGGTCTCGGCCGCGGTCTCCCGCTTGAAGGCCCTCTTCCCGGTGAGCATCTCGAACAGGACACAGCCCAGGGCGAAGATATCCGAGCGGGCGTCGGCCGGGTCGCCCCGCACCTGCTCTGGCGCCATGTAGCCGACCGTGCCGACGACGGCGCCGGGCGTGCTGCACGCCGGCTCCAGGGACAACGTTCTGCCGCCGTCGGACTCGGCGGGCTCGACCCGCGCCAGCCCGAAATCGAGGATCTTCACCCGCCCGTCGCGCGTCAGAAAGAGATTCTCGGGTTTCAGGTCGCGGTGGATGATGCCCGCGCCGTGGGCGGAGGCCAGCCCTTCGGCAACGGCCGCCGCGATCTCCAGCGCCCGCCGCCAGGACAGTCTTTCGCGGTCGAGGCGCTGCCGCAGGGTCTCGCCCTCGAGGAGCTCGGTGACGGCGTAGGTCGTCTCGCCTACCCGGCCGAAGTCGAAGATGGCGAGAACGGCCGGGTGGGACAGATGCGCCAGGGCCCGCGCCTCCCGTTCGAAGCGGACCAGGCGATCGGGATCGCAGGCCACGGTCCTGGGCAGGACCTTGACCGCCACGTCTCTCCCCAGCCGCTCGTCCCGGGCCCTGTATACTTCGCCCATGCCGCCGGCGCCCAAGGGGCCGACGATCTCATACGGGCCGAGACGCGAGCCGGGAGGAAAAGTCACCGCCATCCCTTCTTCAGTCATGAGGATAGGTTCGGCGTCGCCGGATGTCAAGGATGCTGGTGCAGGGCCATGATGTCGAGGCCGCCCGCTCGCAGGGCCTTGAGCGCAGGCGCGACCTCGTCCTCGCGCATGGCGATGTCGCCGGCGACGGCGGCCTCCGCGTCGGTCCCGTAGGGCCGCCCCCCCTCGGAAAAACAAGGCGCAGGGGAGCCCTCATCTGCTATCATGGAGATGCGGCCGAGACGACGGCCGCTTTCGCACAAGGAGGGATCGTCGATGCCGGGGGCCTCATGATCGGTCCGCTCGTGAGGAACGCGGTCGCCGCCCTGATCCTCGTCGCCCTGACGCTCTTCGCCATTCCGCTCCTCCTCGCCAGCCTCGTCTTCGGCCTGCGGGAGGCTTTCCTCGTCTACGGGACGTGGATGATGAAGGTCGGCCGGCGCATCCTCGGCATCGACGTCAGGGCCGAGGGCCTGCAGAGGCTCGACCGCGCGCGCCCCTACGTCTTCATGGGCAATCATCAGAGCTTCCTCGACGGACCGCTCCTGGCGACCGTCGCCGACCGGCCGCTCCGCTTCATCGTCAAGAGGTTCGTCTTCCGCATCCCGGTCCTCGGCCTCGGCCTGCGCTTCGCCGGATACGTGCCGCTCGACCAGGAGGGGGTCGGGGAAGGGCGGAAGCGTCTGGCCCTGGCCGTCCGGCTGATCCGGGAAAGGGGATATTCCTACTTCATCTATCCCGAGGGGACGAGGAGCTGGGACGGAACCCTGCAGCGGCTGCGGCGAGGCGGCTTCTTCCTGGCCCTCGAGTCGGGGGGGCCCATCGTCCCCGTGTCCACCCACGGCACCCATGCCCTGATGCCGCGGGGCTCGCGGCTCATCCGCGGCGGGACCGTGCGCATCGTCTTCCATGAGCCCGTCGACGTCTCAGGCTACAGCGCCGAGACCATGCCCCGGCTCATGGAGCGGGTGCGGGCCGCCATCGCCTCCGGATTGGCGAATTGAGACCGCTCACCGGGTCAGGCCGGCGACCATCTCCGCGACCAGCCGGTCGAACTCGTCCGGGCGCTCGAGCATGGGGTAGTGGCCCATGTGCGTCATGATGACGACGTCGAAGTCGGGATAGATCTTCCGGTTGGCCGCGACGTCCGTCGCATAGATGTCGCCGTTGATGGCCCGGATCGGGACCTTCAGCCGGCGGACCGAAGCCGACTCATCGTAGCCGGCCATGCCCAGGAACACCTGCTTGGCCGTCTCGGGAGGGGTCGCGGCCATACGCTTTTCGGCGTCCGCGACGACGGCCGGGTCGGCGTCCTTGTGGAAGAGCTGGCCGACCATGCCCTTTATCGACCCGGCGTAGTCCTCCTCGAACTGCGCGGCCATCTTCCGCGTTTCGTCGGCGGGGATGGCCCCCGCGAACCTCTGGAACGTATCGACGCCCACGATTCCGAGGACCCGGCCCGGCATGAGCAGGGCCGCTTCGACGGCCACCGCGCCGCCGAGGGAATTACCGAAGAGGATGACCTTCTGCGGCTTCTCGGCGTCGACCACGGCCTTCACGTCCGCGCCGAACTCGGGCATGCCCCACTTCGTCCGGTTGCCGCCCGACTCGCCGTGGCCCGCGAGGTCGAGGGCGATCGTCCTGTGCTTCGGCGCAAAGGCCTTGAGCTCGGCCTCCCAGAAGCCGCGGTTGGCCAGGCCGCCGTGGATGAAGACCAGGGCCGGCTCGCCCGTCCCGGCGACCGAATAGACGATCTCGACGCCGTCCGCGGAGCGGCACTTCTTGCGCTCGATCGAGGGGCTCGTCTGATCGGCGCCCAAGGCCGGCGCCGTCACGGCCACGGCCAGCATGGCGGCCAGCGGCCATCGTCCGAGCGAATGCCACGTTCTCATCATCGTCCTCCTATCGTTGGTATTGATATTGCCGGCGGTCATGGTTCCCATGACACGCGATCCGAAACGCCCGCTCCCCGGACCCCGGGGGATGGGCGAGCTGGGGATTGATCGATGGAGTTGAGCGCCGCCGAATGAAGGATTACAATCACTCTACCAGATCGGCGGGGCGATTGCAAGCCCGAGCGAGGTGAGCCATGGGCCGAAAGACGATCAAGCGCCGGGACTTCCTCAAGACCGTGGCCGCGGCGGTGGGGACCGCGGCCCCCGCGCTCAGAGGGGCAGTCCCCCGTGGGGTCAGTCCCTTGGCTGCGGCGTTCGACGCCAAGGGGCTGCCGACCGCGACGCTCGGCCGGACCGGGGCCGTCGTGCCGCGGATCGGCATCGGCCTCGGCAGCCGCTTCTGCGCCGTCGAGGACGAGGACCGGGCCCGCGAGATCCTGGAGGCGGCCCTCGACCACGGCTTCTATTACTGGGACACGGCGTTCAACTACGGCAACAAGACGATCCTCAGCGAAGAGCGCGTCGGCCGGGTCCTCGAGCGGCGGCGCGCCGAGGTCTTCCTGGCCACCAAGTTCGAGGCGCGCAGGTACGACGGGGTCATGCGCCAGCTCGAAAGGAGCCTGAAGCGCCTGCGCACCGACCGCCTCGATCTCTACCAGGTCCACCTCGTGGCCTCGATGGCCGACCTGGACGCGCTCGGCCGGACGGGCGGGGCGCTCGACGCCCTGCGCCGGATCAAAGAGCAGAAGATCGCCCGCTTCATCGGCTTCACCGGCCATGTCGACGCCGCGGCCATGGCCGAAGCGGCCCGCCGTCACGATTTCGACACCATGCTCATCGCCCTCAATCACTACGAGGAACGGCAAGGCGACTTCGAGGGCGGCGCCATCCCCGCCGCCGCCGCCCGCCGGATGGGCATCATGATCATCAAGTCGGTCCGGCCCCGGGAGACGGTCGCCGGCCTGGCCGCCTCGGATCTCATCCGCTACGCCCTGAGCCTGCCGCTCGTCCACGCCGCCGTCGTCGGCACGGACAGCCTCGAGGTCGTCCGCAAGAACGCCGCCCTGCTGCGCGATTTCAAGCCCCTCTCGCCGGAGGAGATGTCGCGCCTCACGGTCAAGCTCGAGCCGTTCTTCGCCGGCGCCTCTCTGCCGTGGATGCGGCCCGGCTACCGGGACGGAGAGGCATGCTGAACCGTCGGGCCTGCGCCCTTCTCGCCGCGGCCTTCGCGCTCCTCGCCGCCTGCCGCTCCGGCGCGTCGACCGAGCCGCGCGTTTTTTCGAGCGACTTCGAGAGCGGCGCGGCCGAGGGCTGGCTCCCGAGCGATCCGTCGCATTGGCGGATCGCCCTCGACGGGGGATCGAAGGTCTACGAGCTCATCGCCCCGGGCACGCCCGGACCGGTCCGCGCCCCGACCTCTCGCTCCGTCCTAGCCGGCGTCGAGGCCGCCTCCTTCGAATTCTCGGGCCGGCTGCGCTGCGACACCGATCCCGCGGTCGCCGTCCGCGACATGTGCATCCTCTTCCATTATCAGGATCCGGCCCATTTCTATTATGTCCATTTCGCCGGGGTGAGCGACGAGGTCCACAACATCATCGGTCTCGTCAACGGCGCCGACCGGGTCAAGATCAACACCGAGCCGGCCGGACGTTCGATCGTCCGCCTGACCGACCGGGCCTGGCACGACTTCAAGGTGACCTGCGACGCTTCGACAGGGGAGATACGGGCCTACCTGGACGATCTGACGGCCCCCATCCTGACGGCGCGGGACCGGACCTTCCGCCTCGGACTCGTCGGCGTCGGCTCGTTCGATGACACCGGCGCCTTCGACGACCTGAGGCTCATCGTCCTGGACAGGTGACCGTCCCGCCTCTTCCTGATACTATGGAGGCGGAGCCTGACAAGATGTCGAAGCGCGCCTCTTGGAAAGGCCTTTTCAAGCCGGCCGGCCAGGTCCGGCCCGGCGGCGAGGCCTGTATCGTTCTCGATACCGCCGCGGAGCTCGAGGAGGCCGTCCGCAACCGGGACAAGCTCATGGTCCTGGTCTATGCCTCCTGGTGCCCGTTCTCCCAGGCCTTCCTCAAGACCTATCTCGACCATGCCGCCTCCGGCGACCCCTGCTATGCCCGCATCGTCGTCGACGACGACGACCCCCTCGTCGAAAAGTTCTCGATAGAGGTCTTCCCGACGGTCCTGTTCTTCCAGAACGGCCGGCTCGCCCGCCGGCTTGACGGCGTCTACCACCAGGGCCTGAGCCAGGCCCAGCTCGAGGACTTCGCCCGCCGCTGCGCGATCAAGTGACCGCCCCTCGATTGACAGGCTCCCCGATTTCGGCGAGAATCACGATGGGCCGTGACCGTTCGCGGCCGGACCCTCATGCCGCCAGCGCGATACGACCTCGCCATCACGCACGACTGGGAATATGACCGGGACTTCGTCCGGCTCGTCGACGAAGCGGCCCGGGCCCGCGGCCTGGCTTCCTTGATCGTCGGTCCCGGCGACGCGGCCCGCGTCCTCGAGGATTTCCGCTCCGGCGCCGCGGATTTCGGCATCCTGCTCGACCGGGCCTCGGGCTCGTCGCCGGAGTTCATCTCCCTGCAGGCCCTGGCCGTCGAGCGGGGGCGCGACGTCATCGAGCCCCTCGACAAGCTCCGCTGGGCCTCGGACAAGGCCACCATGCACCTCGAGTTCCTCTCGGCCGGCCTCCCGACGCCCCACACGCTGATCCTGCCGGCTTTCGCGGCCCAGCCCGACGTTGCCGTCACGTCCGCCGAGCTGGCGCCCCTCGGCGTGCCCTTCGTCATCAAGCCGGCCAACACCACCGGCGGCAGCCTCGGGGTCGTCGCCGACGCCTCCTCGGCGGCCGACGTGCTGTCGGCCCGGCGCACGTATCCCGCCGACAAGTACCTCCTCCAGGAGAAGGTCTGGCCGGAGGTCCGCGACGGGCGCCGGTTCTGGTTCCGGGGGTTCTACGTCCTCGGCGAGGTCCATCTGACCTGGTGGGACGACCGCACCCACCTCTACGCCGAGCTCGGCTACGAGCAGGCCGCGGCCGACGGGCTCGTCCCGATCTACGCCCTCGTCCGGGCCATCGCCCGCGTCTCCCGTCTCCGCTTCTTCTCGAGCGAAGTGACGAGGGCCGTCGACGGCCGTCTGGTCGTCGTGGACTACGTCAACGAGATCTGCGACATGAGGCTGCGCTCGGGCCACGCCGACGGCGTCCCCGACGCCGTGGTCGAGCGGATCGCCGACCGCCTCGCCGCCCACGCGGCGGGCCACGCGCCCTTCGGGCGGCCGGACGGGGAGGTCTGAATGAAGCTCCGGGGCCTGCTCATCGCCCTTCTCCTGGCCGTCGTCGCCGTCTATGCCATCTTCTTCACCAAGGTCGCCAAGGACGAGAAGGGCGGCCTCGAGACCATGGTCGACAAGTACCGCGAATCGAAGATCGAGCTGACCCAGGTCAATCTCCAGACGCTGGCCCGCGAGATCCTCTTGTATGCCGGCGAGGCGGAGGGCCTGCCGGAGTCGCTGGAGGCCCTGCGGCGCCTTCATCCCGCCGCGGCCTCGGCGGCCGATGCGTGGGGGCGGAAGATCCGCTACGAGAGGCTGTCCGACACGGGCTTCCGGCTGCGCTCGGCCGGCCCGGACGGCGTCTTCGATACCGCCGACGACATCGTCAAGGATTTCTAGCCTGGCTTATTCACGAATCGAGACGGCCCTCAGATGCGAGGCCCAATTCTGCGAAATGGCCGAAAAGAGTGCTTTCTCATGATACTTCTCAGAAGCGCTCCTCCGAGTCGCTCCGTCGCGCTTCTGATCCTCCGCTACCAAGAGTCCGCTCCGGGTAGGCCGGATCGGTTCGCCCGGAGGGTAAAAACGCCCAATAAAAGGAGAAGGAAAAAAGGGGCGTTTTTATGAATGAGTCAGGTTGGCGAAGAGCCGCTTTAGCCGGGCCCAGAGGCCCTTCCGCGGCGGGGCCTCCTCGATCGTGATCTTCCCCGCCGATCGCCGGAAGGGGGCCTTGGGCGGGACGTAGGGGGCGTGGCGCAAGAGCGCCAGATCGTATTCCTTGCGCTTCTCGGGGTCCCGAAGCGTCTGGAAGGCCTCCTGGACGCGCTCGAGGACCAGGCCGCGCTCGTCCTCCGAGACGAGGCCGTAGAGGGCCAGCGATCCGTCCTGGTAAGTGGACAGGGCCGCCTGGTAGGCATCCCAGATCTCGTCCTGGGACGCGGTCCTCTCGACCGAGAGGAGTTCGTAGTAGTTCCAGTCCTCGATCCTCTTCAGCATCAGGCGTCCGGCAGGCGGATCTCGGGCGGCGTCCGCAGGGTGAACTCGATCGAGTAGGCCAGCTCCTCGGCCATCTGGCGGATGGCCTTGGCCGCAGCCGAGTTCCGGTGGTCCGGATAGTAGGGCCGGAGGGCCCGGAGCGAGTCGGGGACGTCCGGGTCGAAGGGGATGGCCCCCAGGTATTTCATGTCGATGAGCAGGTACTTGCGGGCCACGTCGGCCACGGACCGGCCGAGCTGGACGTCCTCAGGGCCGCGGGCCTTGTTCAGGACCAGGCAGGGCCGGAATGTGCGCAGGGCCCGGTAGAGGATGGTCCCGTAGGAACGATCGCTCTCCATCAGCGACTTGAAGAAGCCGTAGAGCGACTGGGAGTTCTTCTCGATCTGGTCGAGCATCTTCTGGTGGAGGTCCCGGATCTTGTAGTGGTCCATGTAGAGCTTGAGGACCCTCATGATGCAGGACTTAAGGAAGAGATAGGTGTTCTCGATGGAGGTCGGCTCGGGCGTGGTCACGACGACGCCGGGATTGGCGCTGAGGAAGAAGTCGAGGGTGTTGAACGAGCTGCCCGTGCCGAGGTCGAGGATGACGTTCGGGGCCGGGAGCTGGCGGATCTGGCGAAGGAGCCGGAGCTTCCGGTAATGGGCGACGTTGGCGATGAAGAGGATGTTCTCCGAGCCCTTGACCAGGCGGAGCTTCCGGTAGGGCGTCTCCACGGCCGCCGTCTCGAGGGAGGGCACGGCGCCGGTGAGGAAGTCGCCGAGATCGGGGTGGGAAGGCTTGATCCCCAGCAGGGTGTGGAGGTTCGGCGCGCCGAGATCGGCGTCGATGAGGACGACCTCCCGGTCGAGCGAGGCAAGGTGGAGGCCGAGGTTGGCCGCGACGAAGCTCTTGCCCGTTCCGCCCTTGCCGCCGCCGATCGCCCAGATCCTTCGATCCATCTTTAACCTTGGCCCGAATCCATTGATAGCATAGAGCCGGGCCGAATTCAATGGACGCGTGACGGGGTGGCGCGCGCGCGGACGCCGTCCGGACCTCGCCCGAACGGCCGGGCCGCGGACCCGATCAGACCGGCCGGGCCTCCTCGCCCTCGACCGCCCGACCCTTCTTCTGCCAGGCCTTGCGGATGAGGATCAGCACGGCCAGGAGGATCAGGGCGATCATGGCCCGGGCGCCCCAGAGATAGGGCCGGTGGGCCGGGTCCTTGCCCTTCATCAGGAACTCCTTGACCGCGTCCTGATAGGTCCAGACGGCCAGCATGACGAGCAGGTAGATCGGCGTGATCCAGGTCAGGACGAATTTGAAAACACCGGGGACCTTGAGGTCGGCGCCCTTGTGCATCTCGATCCAACCCTTCTTGAGCTTGAAGACCCAGGAGAAGAGGATGATCTCCATGGCCGCGAAGACGACCAGGCCGAACGTGCCGGCCCAGAAGTCGAGCTCGTCGAGGAAGCCGAACTTGAAGAAGGCGATGACGATCGCCGACATGACGATGAGGACGCTGAAGACGGCGATGACGGCCTTCTCCCTCTTCCAATGGAACTCGTCCTGGAGGAAGGCTATGGCCGGCTGGGTCAGGGCCACCGACGAGGTGATGCCGGCGATGAAGAGCAAGAAGAACCACATGCCGCCGAAGATCTGGCCGAGGGGGATCTTCTGGAAGATGACGGGCAGGGCCTGGAAGCCCAGGTTGAAGGCCCCGCCCTGGGCGATCTGCTGGGTCTCGGCCAGGCCGAAGAAGGCCACGGCGATGGGGATGGCGATCGTGCCGCCGAGGATGACCTCGGCGAACTCGTTGGTCGAGGAGGTCGTGATCCCGTTGAGGGTGATGTCCTCCTTCTCCCGGACGTAGGAGGCGTAGGTATTGATGATGCCCTGGCCCAGGCTCAAGGTGAAGAAGATCTGCCCGGCCGCGACGAGCCAGACGGCGGCCGACCCCAGGCGGCTGAAGTCCGGGTTCCAGATGTAGCCCATGCCGTTGGCGATGTTCATCTCCGGCGCGGAGGGATCGGGGGTCCCGATCGTCAGGACCCGGACGACGAGGACGATGCCGAAGATGAAGAGCAGCGGCATGCCGTACTTGGCCAGGACCTCGATGCCCTTGGAGATGCCTTTGTAGAGGAAATAGAAGTTGAGGGCGATCGTCAGGCCCCAGAAGATGAGAACGGGCCAGAGGTTGTGGAAGAAGGCGTTCGTCTCGACGCCCTGGAAGCCGCGCAGGAACTGGCCCATGGCCTCCCGGTTGGCATGGCCGAAATAGCGGCCCGTCAGGGAGAACCAGGAGTACCCGAGGCACCAGGACTCGATGAAGTTGTAGTAGATGACGATGACGAACGGGATGACGATGCCCAGGGCGCCGAGGTACTTCGACGGGGCCTTGCGCCACAGGAGGTTGAACATGCCCGGCGTCGTGCCATGGCCGTGCGTCCCGCCCATGCGGCCGATCGTCCATTCGACCCACATCATGGGGATGCCGAGGAGGAGGAAGGCGACGAAGTAGGGGATCATGAAGGCGCCGCCGCCGTTGGCCGCGGCCTTGACCGGGAAGCGGAGGAAATTGCCCAGGCCGATGGCGTTGCCGGCCACGGCCAGGATGAGGCCGATCCGCGAGCCCCACTGCTCGCGGCCGCTGGCCTCGAGGACGACCTCCGGCTTCCGGCCGTAGAGGACCCGGGCGAAGCAATAGAGGGTCAGGGTCAGGATGAAGCCCCAGCCGAAGACGAGAAAGATCCAGCCGTTGGTCGTCAAGCCCTGGTTCATGAAGCCTCCTCAGGATCGGAGAGAGCCCTTGATACCACAGGCGTCCGTCCCTGTCAAAACGATTCCAGGGTTGCATTTCCGGACGGTTTCTGCTATGCTTGACCGTCATATCCGTCTAATCTTCCGCAGGAGCCGACAAACTTTGGACGCTTTCGGGAATGTCGACAGCAAATACCGGTTCATCATCCTGGCCGCCAAACGGGCCAAGCAGCTCCTCAAGGGCGCCAAGCCCAAGATCCAGGGCAAGTCCAAGAACCCGATCCGCATCGCCCAGATGGAGGTCCGGAACGGGCTCATCGAGTACGAGATCATCCCGACCCATATGGACGAGATCCCCGAGCGCGAGGAGCGCGTTTTCGTCGGCGGCGGCATCCCGGACGAGAGCCCGGAGCCCGACGCCGGCAAGGAGGTCTCCGAGGAGGAGACCGAGACCGAAGCCGTGGAGGAGCACGAAGAGGACGAGGGCGGCGAAGAGGAAGGGGCGGGGGACGAGGACTCGGGCAAGGACGAGAAGGACGACTAGGTCCGAATAGGCCGGGCTAGGCCGTCTCGATTATCATCTCCACATAGCTGCGGGTGATGAAGTCCGCCCGCTTGAAGCCCAGGGCCCGGGCGAACCGGGTGATCTCATGACGCTCGCCCTCGAGCTCGATGAAGCTCCCGACCGGCGTCTCGTCGATGGCGATCGTCAACCGGCTCTTCCGCAGCACCGTGCGGTGCTTGCGATAGGCGAACGTCTCCCGCAGGCCGAGGGCCTTGAGGATCTTCCGCAGCTCGCGGGGATCCCGGACCTGGGTCTCGAACTCCTCCCGGACCTTGAAGGACCGGGACCTCCGCGGCTCCCCCTTGAAGGTCAGGGTCGCCCGACGGCCGGCCCGGCGCAAGCGCAGGGCCTGGCGCTTGGCCCGCAGCGCGGGCGGGTCGAAGTCGAACAGCGCGTTCTCCTCGAGGTGCCGTTCCCGCGTCACGACCGCGCCGAGGCCGACGATCTTCTCGCGGACGGCCTTGGGGTCGTCGATCCGGATCTTGACCTCGATCTCCGTCATGGCGGCCCGCCGGCCTCCCTCAATGGTCCCTCATCAGGCTGAAGACGGCCAGCCGGATGAGCGTCTCGCGCGCCGGCGTTTCCGGGAAGCGGGTGATGGCCTCGAGGGATCTCTCGGCGAACTCGCGGGCCCGGAGGCGCGCATAGTCGAAGGCCCCGCCCGAGCCCAGGGCCTCGATGAGACCCCGGCGCTCGTCGGCCCGGACGTCCTTGCGGCCGACCAGCGCCTTGATCCGTTCGCGGCCGGCCCGGCCGTCGGCGCCGAGGGCCCGGATCAGGGGCAGGGTGATGCGGCCTTCACCGAGGTCGGAGAGCGTCGGCTTGCCCAGCACGCGGGACTCGCCGGTGAAGTCGAGCAGGTCGTCGACGATCTGGAAGGTCTTGCCCAGGTTCATCCCGTAGGCGGCCAGGGCCTCTTCCTCCTCGGGCGAGGCCAGGCCGAGGATGGCCCCGATGCGGCAGCAGGCCCCGAACAGGACCGCGGTCTTGGCCTCGACGATGTCGAAGTATTGGGCCTCCGTGATGCCGAGATCGCCGGACCTGGCGCACTCGTCGAGCTCGCCCTCGATCATCCGGGAGGAGACCTCGGCCAGCAGCCGGACGATCCGGTCGTGACGGGATTGCAGGGACAGTCCGATCGACTTGATGTAGAGATAGTCGCCGAGGAGGACGGTGATGTTCGGGCCCCACTTGGCGTGGACCGACTCCTTGCCCCGCCGGACCTCGGCCTGGTCGACGATGTCGTCGTGGATAAGCGAGGCCGTGTGGAGAAGCTCGACGAGCGAGGCCAGGAAGATCGACTCCTCGCTGGCCGGGTTGAAGAGGCGCGAGGTCAGCAGGACGAGCGCCGGACGGAGCCGCTTGCCCTTCTTGCGCAGGACGTAGCCGCTCGTCTCGGCGGTCAGGGGATTCGTCGAATGGGACCAAGAGGAGAGACGGCTCTCGACGCGGTCGAGGTCCGCACGGATCTCCCTATAGAGCGAGGAGATGTTCTTCCATTGGGGAACGGACGACCAGCGGTCGACGAGCGGCGTGAACGGGCTCATCGGTAGTTGGTGAACTGCATGTGGATGCCGAGGTCCTTCGTGCGGAGGAAGGCCATGATCTCCTGGAGGACGTCGATCTTGGCCGAGGAGACGCGGACCTCGTCGCCCTGGATGGCGGCCTGGGCCTTGAATTTCTCTCCTTTGATGAGCTTGACGATCTCGCGGGCCGCCTCGATGGGGATGCCGGCCTGGAAGAGGACGTCCTGCCGGACCATGCGGTTGGCCGCGTCCTCGATCCGCCGGTACTCGAGGGCCTTCAGCGGGACCTTCCGCTTGACCAGCTTCTCCTCGAGGGCCTGCCGCAGGGCCTTGATCTTGAAGTCGTCCTCGGCCAGGAGCGTCATCTTCTCTTTCTCGAGGACGATGTCGGCCCGGCTGTTCTTGAAATCGAAGCGGTTGCGGATCTCCTTGAGGGCGACGTTGACGGCGTTGGCGACTTCCTGAAGATCGATCCGGGAGACGATATCGAACGAGTGGTCCGACCCCATGGTGGGGCTATCTTAGCACCCGACCCCCGATTTTTCAAATGGGAACAGGCGGGCGAAATTGGCCGTGGTCGCCTCGGCCAGGTCCTCCAGAAGGAGGTTCCGGACGCCGGCCAGGACGCGGGCCGTTTCGACGACGTAGGCCGGCTCGTTCCGCCGGCCGGAGCCCCGGTAGGGGACGGGGGCGAGATAGGGAGCGTCCGTCTCGACGAGCAGGCGGTCGAGGGGGACCTTGGCCGCGACCTCGCGGAGGGCGCCGGCCTTGGGGAAGGTCAGGATGCCGGCGAACGAGATGAAGAAGCCCCGGTCGAGCGCGGCCCGGGCGATCTCCCAGTCCTCCGTGAAGCAGTGGAGGATGCCGCCGCCCCGATAGCCCTCGCCGTCGATCGCGGCCATGATGTCCCGGCCGGCGAGGCGGCTGTGGAGGATGACCGGCAGTCCGGCCGCGGCGGCCAGGGCCAGCTGGCGCCTCAGGGCCTCCCGCTGGGCCTCGGGCGGGGAGAAGTCGTAGTGGTAGTCGAGCCCGATCTCGCCGACGGCCCGGATGGCGCCCCGGGCGGCGTGATCCGCGAGCTCGGCCAGATGTTCCGGCCGGAGGTCCTTGGCCTGATGGGCGTGGACGCCCGCCGCGGCCAGCACGCCCGGGAACTCGGCGCGGAGGGCGGCGATGGCCGGAAGGCTGGCCGCCCGGGTCAGGTCGGCCGGGCAGAGGATGCCGACGACGCCGGCGGCCAGGGCCCGACGGACGGTCTCGGGCCGGTCCGGGTCGAACTCCGGCATGTCGAGGTGGGCGTGCGAATCGACGAGGCGAACCTTGGGGTCGTTCATCTTCTTAAAGCAATCTTTCGGTCGAGAGGGAATCTCAGGTACGACGGCGAATTAAAAAAGGGGGCACGGGCTTCGCGCCCATGCCCCCTGAAAAGACGTTACTGGGCCAGCCGCGTCCTGAGCGTCCGGAGCGGGATGGCGCCGTAGCTGAGGAGCTTGGTCATGAACTCCTTGGCGTTGAAGGAGGCGCCCTTCAGCTTCATGTATTCGGTCTCCATGGCCAGGATCTCGCGGTAGCCGACATAAGGCTGGGACAGCTCGCCCGGATTGAGGACGATCTGGTTCCAGCGCCGCTCGGCCTCGACCTTGGACATGAAGCCCTTGGTCATGTACGTGTCGACGACCTTTTCCTTGGTGTACGTGCCCTCGTGGACGGAGATGTCCATCTGGAAGTCGAGGACGTTCTTGAGCACGAGCTTGAGCTGGTTGAGGCGCATGCGCAGGTCATAGTTGCCGTAGCCGCTCTCCATGAACGTGTCCTCGAGCATGATCGGCCAGCCCTTGAGGAGGCCCTGGTTGGCGGCCATCCTCTTGATGACGGACGGGTCGCGGCGCGTCATGGCCGTCGGGACGAACGTCCCCGGGAAGATCCTCTGGATGGCCATGAAGTCGACATAGTAGTTGTTGAGGTCCTCGAGGAAGGCCTGGGCGTCCTCGGCCGACCAGGAGGCCGGGACCGGCCGGACATAGTCGATCGAGGGTCCGGCCGCGTCGAAGGCGCCGGGGCCGTAAAGCACTGAGAACGGACCGTCGGGGAAATAGGGCGGCATGGCCTCGACGGCCAAGCCGTCGGCGGGCAGGTCGAAGAGGTTCGTCTGCTGGACGAAATTCTTGATGTTGGCCACGGCGGTGACGACGCGGTTGACGACCTCGTCCCGGCCGACGTGGTCCCCTTTGATCTTGTCGAGCACGCCGGAGATGATGATGTTCCGGGTCTGCTCTTCCCCCTTCGTCCGCCCCATCTGCTCGGTGTCGACGGTGGGGTACATGATCTTATAGAGGGAGATGCTGGCCAGCAGCATCTCGCGGCGGATGTTGTTGACGTCCGTCTGGGACTGGGGCACCAGCTCCTCGACGATGGGGAGGTTCCCCTGGGTCGTCTTCTGGAGGATCTGCTTGTGCCAGTCGCGCATCCGGAAATTGCCCGTCGATTTGGGCAGGAGATCGCCCTTCAGGAACCGCTGGTAGTCCTCGAGGGCGGGAAGGCACTTGGCGATCTCGGCCTGGAGCGCGGCGGCCCCTCCGGAGAGCTTGGGGACCTCGGTCCGGTAGAACTCGATGATGGCCGGCATCTGGTCGATGGCCGCCTGGGTGTACTCCTGGGGCGGGTTCTTGAGGCTCTCCTTGGCCCTCTTGACCAGGCCGGGGATGGCCTTGGCCCGGGCCGTGGCCGGGACGATGCCGGCGGGCCCGAGCTTGACGAGCAGGCTCCGCAGGCTTTGGACGAACAGGTCGTTGTAGAGCAGCGGGTTGTCGTTCCAGGGCAGGATGTACTGGAGCTTGAGGAACTCGAGGTCGATGAAGTCGAGCAGCATCTCCCGCTCGACCTGGCTCTCGACCGAGAGCTTGGTATAGTCCATCTTGGAGACGAGATCGCCGTTGAAGCTGGTCAGGTTCTCGTTGAACTTGTCGAGCGCGCCCTCGCTCGGGTCCTCGAGCCGGTCGTTGTACTTCACGTAGCCCTGGAGCGTGCCGGCCGTCGGATAGAACTTGAAATACGCGTCCCAGAAGGCGTCCTGGAACTTCTTGAACTTGGCGTCCTCGGCCGATTGGGCCCGAGCGACGCCCGCCGCGCCGGCCAGCAGCGCCAGCACGATGAGGATGGTGGCGGTTCTTTTCATGCGTTCCTCCTCAAAAGGTCTCGGCAATCCTAGCATACTTCACCGTTCCCGACAAACCCTTTTCAAACCCTCTCTCTATCTAGAAACGGGGATTGCTTACCATCGGATGAAAGCCGAGGCCCAGGTATAGCCCGAGCCGAAGGCCGTCAGGGCGACCAGGTTCCCCTTCCGGATGCGGCCCGCCTTCACGGCCTCGTCGAGAGCGATGGGGATCGAGGCGGCCGTGGTGTTGCCGAAGCGCTCGATGTTGCGGATGACCTTCTCGACCGGGATCTTGAGGCCTTTGGCGACCATCAGGGAGATGCGGTCGTTGGCCTGGTGCGGGATGAGGGCGTCGATGTCCTCGACGGCCAGGCCGTTGGCCTCGAGCCCGGCCCGGATGGCCTCCGGCATGCGCTGGCAGGCGTTGACGAAGACGTTCCGCCCGTCCATCCGGGGGAAGAACCGGCCCTCGTCGAAGAACCCGGTCCGGAACGTCGGCCGGTCCTTGGAGCTGGGCTTCTCCATCCAGAGGTGGGAGACGAAGTTCCCGTCGGCGTAGAGATGCGTGGAGAGGATGCCGCGCCCGTCGTCGCCATCGCCGGGCTCGAGAATGACCGCCCCCGCGCCGTCGCCGAAGAGCACCGACATGTCCCGGCCCCGGTCCGTGAAGTCGAGGTTCGAGGACTGGACCTCGGCGGCGACGAGGAGGACGCGCTTGTAGGTGCCGGCCTTGATGTATTGGTCGGCCGCCGAGAGGGCGTAGATGAAGCCGCTGCACTGGTTGCGGACGTCCAGGGCGCCGATGGTGCCCAGCCCCAGCTTGGCCTGGACCATGACCCCGATCCCGGGGAAGTAGTGGTCCGGCGACAGGGTGGCGGCGACGATGAAGTCGATCGAGGAGGGGTCCACTCCGGCGTCCGCGATGGCCAGCCGGGCCGCCTCTGCGGCCAGGTCGGACGTGCCGACCCCGGCCTCGACGTGGTGACGCTCCCGGATGCCGCTCCGCTCGCGGATCCACTCGTCGGTCGTGTCCATCAGCTTTTCGAGGTCCTGGTTGGTGACGATCCGGGGCGGGACGTAATGGCCGGTCCCCGTGATGACGGTCCGAGGGGTTGCCATGCTGTTTTTCATTATAGAGGAAGCCTCCTCAAAAATAAACTCCGGCCCGAGGCGGTCCGGGTCACAGTAAGCCTTTCCAGAGATACCAGGCCAGAGTCTCGCCGAGGCCCTGCTCCAGGGAGAAGACGGCCTCGAAGCCCAGCTCCCGCCGGGCCTTGTGCACGTCGGCGACCCAGCCGTCGGGCCTCATCTGCTTGACCTTGCTCATGTTGAAAAGGGCGTTGCCGCGGCCGATGAGCCGTCCGACGCCTTCCGAGGCCATGGAGGCCAGATAGGCCGACCAGACGGGGAGCCGGACGGGGACCGGCCTCTTCCCGAGCAGGGAGGCCGCGACGCGGCCGATCTCATCCCAGCTGCACGTCTTGGGGTGGGCGATGTTGAAGATCTCGCCGCTCGGCCGGCGGGGATCGGCCGCCAGCCGGCAGGCCCGGACGGCGTCGCGAATGTAGACCAGGCTGAGGATCTTGCCCGCCCCGAGGACCGGCTTGATGCCCCGCCGGATCCAGCGGAAGAACTCGAGGAAGTCCTCGTCCCGCGGCCCGTAGACGGCGGCGGCCCGGAGAAGGACGACCGAGAGGCGGTCCTTGGACTTCAGGACCTCCTTCTCGGCCAGGAGCTTGCTTTCTCCGTAGGGGGAGACCGGATGAGGAGGGTCGTCCTCTCGGACGCCCCGCCCGGGCGAGGAGGGGCCGACGGCGGCCAGGCTGCTCAAATGGACGAAGCGGGGCCGCCCCTTCTGCCCTTCGAGGGCCCGGAGAAGATTTGCCGTGCCGTCGCGGTTTACGCTATAATATTCGCTTGGTCTGAGGGTTTTGGTCAATCCGGCCAGATGAAAGACGCAATCCAGGCCGGCCGGCAGGCTGGGGATCTTCTCGAGGTCCCCGGCGATCAGACGGGCCCCGTCGATCCCCTCCAGCCAGCGCGGTTTCGACGGGTCGCGGACGAGGGCGAAGACCTCGCCGCCGGGATCGTCGAGGAGCGACTCGATGAGATGGCTCCCGAGGAAGCCCGTTCCGCCGGTGACCAGAACGCGCATGGGCCGGATTGTATGAAATTCGGCCGCCACGGTCAATGAGTACGGGCGGCCGGGCCGACGCAGAGGAGACGCGCGTGGACTCGAACGACAAGCGCCCGTGCCGGATAGGCCGGCTCCCCACCCTCATCGCCCTGGCCGTGCTCTGGACGGCCCTGGCCGCGGCGGCGGCGACCATCACCATGCCCCTGTCCCAGGTCAAGCCGGGCATGGTCGGCCGCGGCCGGACGGTCTTCCAAGGCAAGGTCATTGAGGAATTCGAGGTCGAGATCCTCGGCGTCCTGGAGAACGCCTCGCCCAAGCGGAGCGTCATCCTGGCCCGCCTCAAGGGACACGGCCTCGAATCGACCGGCATCATCGCGGGCATGAGCGGCAGCCCGGTCTATGTCGACGGCAAGCTCATCGGGGCCGTGGCCTCGGGCTTCCCCTTCTCGAAGGACGCCATCGCCGGGATCACGCCCATCGAGGAGATGCTGGCCGTGGGCAAGGCCCCCGAGGAGGTCCGGCCCGGCGCGGCCTCGACGGTCGTCATCAGGGAGGACACGAGCCAGGAAGAGCTGGCGGCGGCCTTCTCGAAGACGCTCGCCCCGGCCCCCTCCGGGGAGGCCCGGACCTTGCGGTCCCTGGCCCCGCTCGAGCTGCCGCTCGTCTTCAGCGGCTTCTCGGCCGAGGCCTTCGAGAAGGCCCGCTCCTTCGCCCCACTCGGTTTCATGGCCGTCCGCGGCGGGACTGACGGACAGGCCCGGACGACGCCCGCGCCGGCGGGCGAGCCGCAGCTCCGGGAGGGCGACGCGGTGGCGGTCCAGCTCCTCGGGGGCGACCTGGACATCTCCGCGGTCGGGACGGTGACCTACGTCGACGGCGACAAGGTCCTGGCCTTCGGCCATCCCGTCTACAACCTGGGGAGCGTCGATTACGCGATGACGCGGGCCGGGGTCATCGCGGTCATGCCCAGCCTCGAGAGCTCGTTCAAGCTGGCCTCGACCGGCCCCGTCATCGGCCGCTTCAATCAGGACCGTTCGGCCGGGGCGGCCGGAGAGGTCGGCGTAATGCCGCGCCTCATCCCTCTCAATATCGGGCTGCAGACGGGCCCTGCGACGCGCAAGGACTTCAAGCTCAAGCTCATCGCCGACAAGTTCCTGACCCCCGCCCTCGTCAACATGGCCGTCTCCGGCCTGGTGACGAGCGAGCTCCGGAGCTACGGCGACCTCTCGCTCGACTTCAACGCCGACGTCTTCCTCGACAAGGGCGGCCTGGCCGTCCATCTCGAGGACCTGTTCTCCGGCAGCTACGACACGCCTCCCGTCAGCCTGTCCGGCCTGCTGGCCGCGGTCGTCCAGTTCCTGATGAACAACGAGTTCCGGGACATCGGCATCTTCCGCATCGACCTCAACGTCCGGGCCATCGAGGAGAGCCGCCAGGCCGTCCTCGAAAAGGTCCTCCTCGACAAGTACGAGGTCTCGCCGGGCGAGCCCATCCAGATCAAGGCCTTCTATCGCAGCCAGAACGAGGAGAGCCTGGTCCAGGAGGTGATGGTCGCCGCGCCGGCCCTCCCGGCCGGGAGCGAGTTCCAGATCCTCGTCGGCGACGCGGCCTCCATGCAGCAGCTCGAGAGGGCCCAGTACCGCATCCAGGGCTTCGTGCCGCGGAGCCTCGAGCAGCTCGTCCGCCTGCTCAGCAACCTGAGGAAGAGCAACCGGATCTATTTCCGGATCATGGCCACGAAGCCCGGGCTCTTCCTGAAAGGGGAGGAGCTGCCCAACCTGCCCCCGACCCTGAAGTCGATGTTCGCCTCGCCGCGGGCCTCGGCGGCCGGGCCGACCGAGATCACCCGCTCGACCCTCGGTGAATACCAGCTCGCCATCCCTTATGTCTTCCGGGGAGCGGGCAGCATTCCCGTTCGCATCCGCAGATAGGAGCCGCCATGCGCCACAGCCTCGTTTACGTCGTTCTCGGGCTACTCGTCGCCGCCTCGTCGCTCCAGGCCGTCGTGCCGCAGAAGTGGGAGCTCAGGACGCGGGAGGATTATCTGCGGGGCAAGTTCGACGGCATCTCCGTGTCCTATGACGGGACACTCGCCCTGGCGCCCAAGGAGCAGAAGATCGCCGCGCCCCAGGAGGAGTTCTACCTCTCGGCCCTGGTGACCGGGGACGGGACGACCTTCCTCGGCACGGGCCACGGCGGCCGGGTCTACCGCATCGACAAGGACGGCAAGGCCGAGCTCTGGTTCCAGGCCCCGGAGATGGACGTGACCGCGCTCGCCCAGGACCGTAAGGGCGCCCTCTACGCGGCCACCTCGCCGAACGGGAAGATCTACAGGATCGCGGACAAGGCCAAGGGCGAGGAGTTCTTCAACCCGGCCGAGAAGTACATCTGGGACCTCCTCGTCCTCGACGGGGGCGAGTTGTGGGCGGCCGTCGGGGAGGCCGGCGGCATCTACCGGATCTCGCCGCTCGGTGAAGGGCGGATGTTCTTCAAGGCCACCGAGAACCACATCCTCTGCCTCAGGCGCGGCGTCCGCGGCGACGTCATCGCCGGCAGCGGCGGCGACGGGCTCGTCTACAGGATCACTCGGGAGGGACAGGCCTCGGTCCTGTTCGAGACGCCTTACGAGGAGGTCCGGAGCCTGGCCATCGACGAGGACGGGCAGATCTACGCCGCCGCGTCGGGGGCTCCGACCAGGGCGAGGAGGGACGACGCCGCGGCCGAGACGCCGGTCCGGGCCGACGCGGAGGTCGCCATGACCGTCAGCGCGGCCGCTCCGGCGGGGCCGCCGGCGGTCCAAGCGGCGACGGTCCCCGCCCCGGCGGGCAAGGACGGCGGGGCGCTCTATCGGCTGACCTCCGACGGACTGGCCAAGCGCCTTTGGAGCTCCGAGACGGAGATGATCTACACGCTCCTCTGGCGGCCGGAGGAAAAGAAGGTCATCTTCGGCACGGGCGGCCAGGGACGGATCTATGCCGTGGACCGGGAGGAGCGCGTGTCGCTTCTTCTCCAGCAGAGCTCGGAGCAGGTGTACGAGCTGGTTCCTCTCGATTCCAAGATCTATGTCCTGTCGAACAACCCCTGCTACCTCGGGCTCCTGCTGACCGAGCAGCGGTTCTCCGGCGAATACGCCAGCCCGGTGCTCGACGCGCGCACCCAGGCTTCCTGGGGGCGGATCGTCTGGGACGCCGCGGTGCCCGTCGGCGCCGCGATCCAGCTCCAGACGCGGAGCGGCAACACCGGCGAGCCCAACGCGACCTGGACGGACTGGTCGCCGTTCTACGGCAAGAACGAGGAGCAGGTCCTCAGCCCCAAGGCCCGCTACCTTCAGGTCAAGGTCCTGCTCCGGACCCAGACCGGGAAGGCCTCGCCCGTCTTCGACACCCTGAGCGTTTTCTATCTGCAGTCGAACATCGCCCCGTCGGTGACGCGTCTCGAGTTCCTGGGGCCGAACGAGGTCTACCTCAAGCTGCCGGACAACGAGGATATCATCCTCGGCGTCGAGCGCAACTTGGCCGAGGCGCCGGCCAAGAAGGACGATCTGCGGATCGGCATCCCCGCCCGGAAGGGCGAGCGCAAGGGCTTCCAGACGATCATCTGGGACGCGTCCGACGAGAACGGCGATACCCTGAGGTACTCGCTGGCCATCCGCAAGGAGGGCGAGACCGAGTGGCGGAGCCTCGAGGCCGCCTGGACCGAGACGGTCTACGCCTTCGACACCCTGGCCTTCCCGGACGGCACCTACTTCGTGAAGCTGACCGCCTCGGATTCGCCCTCCAATCCGCTCGGCCTCGATCTCAAGACGGACAAGATCAGCCCGACGCTCGTCATCGACAACTCGCTGCCCGTCGTGAGAGGCTTCACCGCGGCCCGCAACGGCTCGGCGCTCGACGTCTCTTTCCAGGCGGAGGACGCTTACTCCTACATCGAGGAGGCCAAGGTGCTGGTCCGGCCGGGGGAATGGCAGGTCGTCTTCCCGGTCGACGGGATCGCCGATTCCCGCAGCGAATCGTACAAGTTCTCGCTCAAGCTCCCGGCCGGGGCCGAGAACCAGGTCACGGTGAGGATCCGGGACAGCTACGGGAATGTCGGCGTCTACCGCCAGAACTTTTGAGTTTCAGGCCCGGCCGAGGTACTTGTCGTCCTGGGTGTCGACGCGGATGACGTCCCCTTCCTTGATGAACTCCGGCACCTGGACGGTCGCGCCCGTCTCGATGACAGCGGGCTTGTAGAGGGCCGTCTTGGTCGCCCCCTGGAGCCGGGGCTCGGTGCTCGTGACCTTGAATTCCATGGTTCGGGGCAGGTTGATGCCGACCGGCTTGCCTTCGTACGTCTCGACCTCGATGACCGTGTTCGGCTTGAGGTACTTGATGCCGTCGCCGATGGCTTCGGCGTTCAGGGTGACCTGCTCGTAGTTCTCGAGGTTCATGAAGACGTAGTCGCCGCCCTGCTCGTAGAGGAACTCCATCTCGACCTCGTCGAGGCGGGCCTGCTCGAGCCGCTCCTCCGAGCGGAAGCGGTGCTCGGTCTGGGATCCGTTCTGGATATTCCGCAGCTTGGTCTGGACCATGGCCTTCCACCGGCCCGGGGTGATGAGCTGCATCTCCATCACCCGGTAGAGCGTGCCGTCCATGATGATGATCATGCCTTTGCGGATCTGCGTCGCGTCGATCATGAGGTCCTCCGAAGGATGGGCGCCGGAGCGTCCGTCGAGCGCTCCATTTTACCACACTCGGCCAAAGCCTGCACCGGCCGCATTTGCTTTAGTCGGCTGATTCTTTTATATAAGGTCCCGAAGGAATGAATATGAAGAAGCTGAGCTTTGTGGTCCTATTGATCGCCGCGGTGACGATCGCTCCGGGATGCAGGAAGACGGCGGAGGGGAACATGGTCGATCTGGTTCTGGTCAACGGCAAGGTCTGGACCGGGAATGGCGCGCAGCCGTGGGCCGAGGCCGTGGCCGTCCGCGACGGCCTGATCTTCGCGGTCGGGAAGACATCGGACCTGCGGGCCCTGGCCGGGAGCGGGACCAAGCTCGTCGACCTCGGCGGCTCGCTCGTCCTGCCCGGCTTCATCGACAGCCACACCCATTTCCTGGCCGGCGGCTTCGCCCTGAAGAGCATCCAGCTCCGCGACGCCAAGAGCCGTGACGAGTTCGTGGCCCGCATCGCGGCCAAGGCCAAGGAGCTCGGGCCCGGCCGCTGGATCCAGAACGGCGATTGGGACCACCAGCAATTTAGCCCGGTCGAGCTGCCGCGGAAGGACTGGATCGACGCCGTGACGCCAAACAATCCCGTCTGTGTCAACCGGCTCGACGGCCACATGATCCTGGCCAACAGCCTGGCCCTCAAGCTGGCCGGCGTCACCAAGGACACGCCGGTGCCGCCGGGCGGGGAGATCGTCAAGGATCCGGCCACCGGCGAGCCGACGGGCATCCTCAAGGACGAGGCCATGGGCCTCGTCTACAGCCGCATCCCCGACGCGACGTTCGAAGAGAACCTGGAGGCGGCCGAGGCCTCCGTCCGGCACGCCGCCGCGCACGGGGTGACCTCGGTCAACGAGATGGCCGACGCCACGAGCCTCGAGGCCTTCCAGGAGATGGACCGGCGAGGCCGGCTGACGACGCGCGTCCACGTCTATATCCCGATCGGCCAGGTCGAGACGCTGAGCCGCTTGAAGCTCAGATCGCCCTTCGGCGGCCCCCGCCTCATCCTGGCCGGTCTCAAGGGCTTCATGGACGGCTCGCTCGGCTCGGCCACGGCCTACTTCTTCGAGCCCTATACCGACGATCCGAAGACCTCGGGCATCCTGAACGGGCAGATGTTCCCCGAGGGCGTCATGGAGAAGCGGATCCTCGAGGCCGACAAGGCCGGGCTCCAGCTGGCCATCCACGCCATCGGCGACAAGGCCAACAGCATGCTCCTCGACATGTACGAGAAGGCGGTGGCCGCGAACGGGCCGCGGGACCGGCGCTGGCGCGTCGAGCACGCCCAGCACTTGAAGCCCGCCGACATCGCCCGCTTCGGCCGGCTCGGGCTCGTGGCCTCCGTCCAGCCGTATCATCTGATCGACGACGGGCGCTGGGCCGAGCAGAAGATCGGCCCGGAGCGGGCCCGCACGACCTACGCCTTCGAATCCCTGCGGCGGGCCGGGGCGACGCTCGCCTTCGGCTCGGACTGGACCGTCGCCCCGCTCGATCCCATCCTCGGCATCTACGCCGCGGTGACCCGGCGGACGCTCGACGGCAAGCATCCGGAGGGCTGGGTGCCCGAAGAGAAGGTCACCATCGAGGAGGCGGTCCGCGCCTATACCGTGAACGGGGCCTGGGGGGAGTTCGCCGAGGCGACGAAGGGGACGATCGAGACGGGCAAGCTGGCCGACCTGGTCGTCCTCGACCGCGACATCTTCAATGTGCCGCCGGAGGAGATCGGGCAGGCCCGGGTCCGCCTGACCATCTTCGACGGCCGGATCATCTACGGGAAGGACCGATGACCCCGGGTCTTTTCCCGCCCGAGCCGGGCCGCATCGGCTCGGACGAGTCGGGCAAGGGGGACTATTTCGGGCCGCTCGTCGTAGCCGCCTTCTTCCTGCCGGAAGGCCAGGACGAGGTCCTCCGCGAGCTTGGGGTCAAGGATTCGAAGCGGACCTCCGACGCCCGCTGCCGCGAGATCGCCGCGGCGCTCAAGCGCGGCTATCCCTTCCACTCCGTGGTCACGATCGGCCCTACGAAATACAACGAGCTCTGGACGAAGCTCCGCAACCTCAACCGGCTCCTGGCCTGGGGGCACGCCCGGGCCATCGAGAACATCCTCGAGCGCGTCCCGGCCGGCAAGGCCGTCACGGACCAGTTCGGCGACGAGCGGTTCGTCCGCAGCGCCCTGCTCCAGAAGGGCAGGGAGATCGAGCTCGTCCAGATGCCGCGGGCCGAAGAGGACCCGGCCGTCGCGGCGGCCTCCATCCTGGCCCGGGCCGAGTTCCTGGACCGGCTGCGCCGTCTCTCGAAGGACGTCGGCGTCGATCTGCCCAAGGGCGCCTCCGAACAGGTCGAGGCTGCCGCGGTGAAGCTCGTCCGCGAGAAGGGGCCCGGGATCCTCGACGAGGTGGCCAAGACCCATTTCAAGACGACCGTCCGGGTCCTGGCCGCGGCCGGCGTCGCCAAGCTCGTTTAGAAGATCGAGGGACTGTCCCCGAAGCGGACCGTCCCTCTTCGATGAGGAGATGCGCCATGACGGACACGAAACGGCTCTATTACGACGACGCTTATCTTGTTGACTTCGAGGCCGACGTCGTCGAGAGGCGGGAGCACGAAGGGCAGCCCGCCGTGGTGCTCGACCGGACCGCCTTTTATCCTGAGTCGGGCGGGCAGCCTTGGGACAAGGGGACGATCAACGGCGTCGAGGTCCTCAAGGTCGTCGAGGCCGACGGCGCCATCCTGCATGTCCTGCGTTCCGCGATCGGGCCGGGCCCCGTCCACGGCCGGATCGACGCCGCGACGCGGTTCGACCATATGCAGCAACACACCGGACAGCACGTCCTCTCCCAGGCCTTCTTCGAGCTCGTCAAGGGCGAGACGCGGTCCTTCCACATGGGCCCGGACGTCTCGACCTTGGAGATCGGGCTCGGCGGGATCGCCGATCGCGACCTCGACCGGGTCGAGGACCGGGCCAACGATGTCGTCCGGGAGGACCGGGAGGTCAAGACCTATTTCGTGCCCGAGGAGAGGATCGGCGAAGTGCCGCTGCGGCGGCCGCCCAAGAAGACGGGGCTCTTGCGCGTCGTCGAGGTCGACGGCTTCGATTATTCGGCCTGCGGCGGCACGCACGTCCGGCGGACGGGGGAGATCGGCCTCATCCGGATCGGCCCGGCGGAGAAGATCCGCGGCAACCTGCGCTTCGAGTTTCTGTGCGGGGGCCGGGCCCTCCGCGACTACCGCCTCAAGGACCGCGCGATCCGCCGGCTGGCCTCGATGTTCTCGTCGTCGGCCGGGGACGTGCCCGGCCAAGTCGAGAAGCTCGCGACGGAGCACAAGGCCCTGAAGAAGCGCGCCCGCCATCTCGAGGAGCGGCTGGCCGCCTTCGAGGCGGACGGGATCGTCAAGGCCGCGCAGGGCCGCGTGATCAGCGGCGTCCTCGAGGACAGATCGCCGGAGGAAGCGCGCTTCCTGGCACTCAACGTCATCCGGCGGGGCGATCTCGCCGTGGCCTACGGCGCCCGCGGGGAGGCCCAGGCGCATCTCATCCTGGCCCGGTCGGAATCTCTGAAAGCCGATCTTCGGCAGCTCGTCCCGATCATCGCCGCCGTCGTCCCCGTGAAGGGCGGCGGCGGGCCGTCGCTCGTCGAGCTGGTCATGACGGATAAGGGCCGGCTCAAAGAGGCCGTCGAGGCCGCCGCGGCCTGGCTTGCGGAGAACGCGTGAAGAGGATCCTCGTCGTCGGCAGCACCAACACGGACATGATTCGGAAACCCCGGGGTTAGACGGCGAGGGAAATCGCCGCGTAGATCCCCATTTCTGGAGGGGAACCCGCGCAGCGGGGGGAACTGTGCGAACCGGTTCCCGGGCGGCCGGGGAGCTAGAGGGGATTCCCGAGCAAAGCCACGCGGAGCCGATTTCCGATGGCTATTCGTAGCGGAGGGACTCGATCGGGTCCATGTGGGCGGCCTTCTGGGCCGGGAAGATGCCGAAGAAGAGGCCGATCGCCGCCGAGACCGAGAGCCCCAGGACGACGGACCAGGCCGAGACGGCGGCCGGAAGCGGCGTCGCCGCCTTGACGATCAAGGCGATGGCGAAGCCGGCCAGGACGCCGATGAGCCCGCCCGTGCCGGTCAGGAAGACGGCCTCGATCAGGAACTGCTTCAGGATGTCGCCGGAGCGCGCCCCGATGGCCTTGCGGATGCCGATCTCGCGGGTCCGCTCCTTGACCGAGACGAGCATGATGTTCATGACCCCGATGCCGCCGACGAGCAGGCCGATCGAGGAGATGACGATCATGACCAGGTAGGCCGCCCCCGTCAGCTGGTTGTAAAGGTCGAGCATGGTGTCCTGGGTCATCACGGCGAAGTCGTTGGGCTTGCCGTAGGGGACCTTGCGCCGCTGCCGCAGGACGCTCGAGACCTGCTCGGTCGTCTCGCTGACCGTGCCCGTCTCCCGGGGCGAGACGATGATCTCCAGGCCGTCCTTCTCGTAGCTGTAGTATTTCATCAACGTCGTGATGGGCAGGCCGACGAAGTTGTCGCGGCTCTGGCCGAACATCTGGCCCCGCTTGGCCAGGACGCCGACCACCGTGAAGGCCTCGGGCCCGACGCGGATCTCCTTGCCGATCGGGTTGGTCATGGGGAAGAGGACGTCCGCGAGCTCAGAGCCGAGGACGCAGACCCGGGCGCTGCGGGCGACCTCAGCCTCGGTGACGAAGCGGCCCAGGCGCGGCAGGTAGAGCGACATGACCGTCGGCCATTTCTCGTTCATGCCGATGACCATGGAGTTGTCGCTCTTGGCGTTCTGGTACTTGATCTCGATCGTCTCGAAGGGGCTGACGTAGATGCTGACGGCGACGGCCCGGACGAGCGGCGCGTCCTGCTCGATGGCCTTGGCGTCCTCGAAGGTCAGGTCCTTGCGGGTCCGCTGCTCCTCGGTCATCTCGCCCATTTGGAGGCCCTCGTTCTTGCGGACGATGACGACGTCGGAGCCGGCCGACTGGAGCTCCGAGAGGAAGCTCTTGTTGAGCCCCTGGATGATCGAGACCATGCCGATGACGGTCATGACCCCGATGACGATGCCGAGGATGGTCAGGAACGAGCGGAGCTTGTGCGACCGCAGGGAGTCCACGGCCATGCGGAAGACCTCGCGGAGGATCTGCAGCCGGAGCCTCATTGTTCCGCCCTCAGGGCCTCGACGGGGTCGAGCTTGGCCGCCCGGTTGGCCGGGTAGATGCCGAAGAACAGGCCGATCGACCAGGACATGACGAGGGCCAGGACGATCGAGACGGGCTCGACGCTCGACGGCATGGACGTCGCCGCGGAGATGATCCGGGCGACCAGGAAGCCGAGAATGATGCCGATGAGCCCGCCGATCGCCGAGATGACGGAAGACTCGATGAGGAACTGGTAGAGGATGTCCCGCCGCCGGGCGCCGACGGCCATGCGGATGCCGATCTCCTTCTTCCGCTCCGAGACCGAGACGAACATGATGTTCATGATGACGATGCCGCCGACGACGAGGGCGATGGAAGACACGGCGATCATGGCGAAGTAGATGCCCGAGGTCGCCGTCTTGTAGAACTGGATGAACGTCTCGGAGGTGGCGAAGGAGAAGTCGTCGGGGTCGTTGTAGCCCCGCTTCCGCCACGATCGCAGGACCGTCCGGACCTCTTCCTGGGCCCGGGCCATCTCTTCCTGGGAGTTGGTGTGGACGTTGACGCTGATCGAGCGCCGCGAGCCGTAGACCTTCATGAAGGTCGTGATGGGGATGCGGACGTAGTTGTCCTGGCTGTAGCCGAGGATCTTGCCCTTCTTCTTGCCGACGCCCACGACCTGGAAGCTCTGGCTGCCCACCTTGAGCCAGCGCTCGATCGGGTCGAGGGACCCGAAGACCTTCTCGGCGACGTCGGAGCCGATGACGCAGACGTAGCGGGAGTTGGTCTCGTCCATGCTCTGGAGGTGGCGGCCGCTGGTGAGCTCGACGACCGAGCCGATCTCGTGATCGAGGTAGGTCACGCCGCGGATCTCGGTCTCCTTGAGCGACTGGCTGCCGTACTTGACCGTGGCCTGGGTCGAGGTCGTGGCCCCGACGAGCTCGCAGGACGGGCAGTTGGCCCGGATGAGGTCGCGCTCGACGAGGGTGATGTCCTTGCGCTTCAACTGCTCGCGGAATTCCTTGAGCGACGTCCCGATCATGGAGAACTTCTGGACGGAGAAGTCGTTGGCTCCGTAGAAGGACATCTTCGTGTAGACGTAGTTGTTGAGGCCCTGGATGACCGAGACGACGGCGATGATCGTCAGGACGCCGATGATGATGCCGAGGAGGGTCAGAAAGGTGCGCAGCTTGTTGGCCCTCAGCGAGACCAGGGCCATCGTGAGCGACTCTTGGACCTGCAATTTAGCCATGGCTATACTTCATCTATTCTACCATGCTTATACGAATCCTCCCGGGCTTGGTTCAGCCTTAAAGCGCCTTGACACGCTCAGGCATGGCCCAGATAATGGGCCTGCTTCGATGGAGATGCGGCTCAACAAGTTCCTGGCCCATGCTGGGGTCTGCTCGAGGCGGGAGGCCGACCGGTGGATCGCCGAGGGCCGCGTCGGCGTCAACGGCCGGGTCGTCGAGGAGCTCGGGGAGAAGGTCGATCCGGCCCGGGACCGCGTCACGGTCAACGGCAAGCCCGTCCGCGGCGTCGAGGAGCGGCGGATCTATATCCTCCTCAACAAGCCTGCCGGACGGGTCGTCAGCGTCAAGGACCCGTTCGGGAGGGGGACGGTGATGGATCTCCTGAGGGGCGTTCCGGCCCGGGTCTACCCGGTCGGGCGGCTCGACCTCGACACCGAAGGGGCGCTGCTGCTCACGAATGACGGCGAGCTGGCCCTCCGGCTGACCCATCCGCGCTACGGCGTCACCAAGACCTACGAGGTCCGGGTCGAGGGCGAGCCGAGGGAGGAGGACCTGGACAAGGCCCGCCGCGGCATCTTTCTCGAGGGCCGCCGGACGGCACCCACCCGCGTCGAGGTCCTCCGCCGCAGCCATCGACGGACGACCCTGCGGCTCGAGATCCACGAAGGCCGGAAGAGGGAGATCCGCAAGCTCTTCGAGGCGCTGGGCTTTCCGGTCGACCGCCTGGTCCGGGTCGATTTCGCCGGCCTGACGCTCGAGGGGCTCAAGCCCGGCGCCTGGCGCCATCTCCGGACGGCGGAGGTCAGGCGGCTGAAGACGCTCGCCGGGATCGACGGAGACCGCTAGAGGACGGCTTCTTTTTCGTCCGATCGTCCGCCGAACCTCCATTGCCCTCGCCCGGCCCGAACTCCTTCAGGCCCTTGGCCAGCCGCTGGAGCTCCCGATCGACCAGGCCGTGGACGGTGCCGTCGGGGTATTCGCCGTTCGCGTCGGGGGCGCCGGCCTCGACGCCGGTCAGGATCTCGATGCCCTCGTCGATCGACTTGATCGGATAGATGTGGAATTTCTTGGCCTTGACGGCGTCCACGACGTCGGACCGCAGCATCAGGTTCTGAGCGTTCTGTTGGGGGATGACGACCCCCTGGGTCCCGGTCAGGCCCTTGGCCCGGCAGACTTCGTAGAAGCCCTCGATCTTCTCGTTGACCCCGCCGATCGGCTGGATGTCGCCCTTCTGGTTGAGCGAGCCGGTGACGGCCAGGTCCTGGCGCAGCGGCAGGTTCGCGAGGCTCGAGAGGATGGCGTAGACCTCGGTCGATGAAGCGCTGTCGCCGTCGACCCCGCCGTACGATTGCTCGAAGGCCAGCGAAGCGGTCAGGGACATCGGCCGCTTGGTCGCGTATTTGCCGCGCAGGTAGCCGCCGAGGATGAGGACGCCCTTGTTGTGGGTCGGGCCGCTCAGGTCGGCCTCGCGCTCGATGTTGATGACGCCGCCCCGGCCCATGCCCGTCCGGGCCGTGATGCGGGCCGGCTTGCCGAACATGAACTGCCCCATGTCGTAGACCGAGAGGCCGTTGACCTGGCCGACGACCGCGCCCTGGGCGTCGATGAGGATGGTCCCTTCCTCGATCATCTCCTGGATCTTGTCCTCGATCAGGCTGACCCGGTCGAACCGCTCCCGGATCGCCTGCTCGACGTCCTCCCGGCCGACGGCCTTCTTCTTGGCTTTGCCGGCCCAGTAGCTCGACTCGCGGATGACGTCGGCGATGATGTGGAAGCGGGTCGACAGCTTCTTCTGGCGGCCGGCGATCCGCGTCGAGTACTCGATCAGGGCCCCCAGGCCCTCCTTATCGAACGGCAGCAGGCCGTCCTCGAGGCAGATCTTCTTGACGAACTGGGCGTAGTCCATGAAAGAGTCCTCGTTCTTGGGCATCTCCGTGTCGAACTCGGCTTTGATCTTGAAGATCTTCTTGAAATCGTCGTCCATGAAAAAGAGGAGGTTGTAGATGTAGGTGTCGCCGATCATGACGACCTTGACGTCGGCCTTGATGGGCTCCGGCTTGAGCCGAGAGCTGGTGAAGAGGTACATCTGGAGAAAGTTCTGGATCTCGAAGACCTGGTTGCGGAGCGTCCGCTTGAGGGTCGCCCAGACCCCCGGCTCGACGAGGGCGTCGAGGGCGTTGACAACGAGATAGCCGCCGTTGGCCTTGAGGAACGAGCCGGCCTTGATCATCGTGAAATCGGTCTGGCTCATGCCGATCCGGGTGATCGTCGACTCGATCGATCCGAACAGGTTGACGTAGTTCGGATTGGTCTCCATGATGACCGGGGCGCCCTTCTGGTCCGAGTTGTCGACGAGCAGGTTGACCCGGAAATCGCTGAAGTCCTCGATGGTCTCCTTGTCCTCCTTCTTCTGGGCCTTGAAGACCTCGAGGGTCTTGACCAGGGCCTTCTCCACCTCGTCGAGATAGGCGCCGATCTTGGGGAAGTCGAACGTCTTGCGGATGTCGTCGATGGCGTCGTGGATGACCGGCGTGATCGATTCCTCGTCCCATTCCCGCAGCAGGGTCCGCGTCTGCTCGTCGATCTCCTTGAGGCTGTCGAAGATGGCCTCGAGCTTCGAGGTCAGCTCCTCGTATTTCTCGCGCAGGGCCTCCAGCTGCTCCTTGGGGAACTTCTTCTCCTTGACCAGGGCCTCGAGCCGGGCGAAGGGAACGGGCTGGCCCTCGATGACCGGGATCAGGTCGGGCCGGCTGAAGAGGCCCATCTGGACCTGGATGACCGTGAAACCCTGCTCGGAGACCACTTCCTCGAAGCTCTGGAGGAGCTCCCGCTGCTTCTTCTGCTGGGCCTCGATGATGGCGTCCCGCTTCTCGGTATAATAGGTGCTCTTGAGGAGATGGGGGATGTTGGTCTTCAGCATGTCGATGAGCTTGGCCATCGACTCGCTGAACGCCTTGCCGCGGCCGGCCGGGAGCATGATCAGGACAGGCTCGTCGGGGTACCTGAAGTTGTTGACGTAGAGGATGTCGTCGGGCGTCTTCTCGCCCTTCTCGAGCTGGTCGAGCAGCTGGGTGATGGTGGTCGTCCGCCCGGTGCCGACCATGCCGGTGATGAAGATGTTATAGCCGAGGCTCTTGATGTCGAGGCCGGTCTGGATGGCCCGCAGGGCCCGCTCCTGGCCGATGATCTCCTCGCAGGCCTGGGCCTCCTCGCTCGATTCGACCGGGACGAGATCGGGGCAGCAGTTCCAGCGCAGGGCGTCGGGGGACAGTTCGAGGAAGTCCGTCTTTGTTCTCATGACCCCTCCTTTCTTCCAGGCTATCAGATTCCCCCCTTTTCCTCAAGGAAACGGCCCGGCCGACGGCTTGCCCGAAGGGTGAAAACGCCGCTCTTGGTTCTTCATGATGGACGGAGAAAAAAGGCGTTTTCATGAATAGTCCAGGTGAATTGCGGTCCGACATTTGATAGAATAAGGCCCCATGGCCAAAGACCGGGCCGGCGACAAGTCCATCTCCGAGAAGGGGGCGAGACGTCCATGAAAATCCATCAAGGCAAGCTCCAGGCCAAAGGCCTGCGGATCGCGATCGTGGTCAGCCGCTTCAACAGCTTCATCTCGGAGCGGCTCCTCGAGGGCGCCCTGGAGGCCCTCCAGAAGATGGGGGCCCAGGAAGCCGACCTGACCGTCTACAAGGTGCCGGGCTCGTTCGAGGTCCCGCTCCTGGCCAAGAAGATCGCCAAGGCCAAGGCGGCCGACGGCATCCTCTGCGTCGGCGCCCTCATCCGCGGCGACACGCCGCATTTCGACTACCTCAGCGCCGAAGTGACCAAGGGCCTGGCCCAGATCGCCATGGAGGACGGCGTGCCCGTCTCCTTCGGCATCCTGACCGTCGACACCGTCGAGCAGGCCATCGAGCGGGCCGGGACCAAGGCCGGCAACAAGGGCTACGACGCGGCCTTCTCGCTCGTCGAGACCCTGAACGTGATCAAGGAGGCGGGCCTCCGCTGAGCGGGCGACCGGCTCGAACCATGGGACAACGCCGCAAGGCGCGGGAGTGCGCCCTCCAGATCCTCTTCGAGCTCGAGTTCAACTCCGGCGATCCCAAGGACCTCATCCGGGTCTATTGGGCGCATCAGAGGACGTCGGCCCAGGTCCGGGCCTATGGGACCTGGATCGCCGAGACCATCCTGGCCCATCGGGCCGGGATCGACGCGGCCATCCAGGCGGCCTCGAAGAACTGGCGGCTGGCCCGCATGGCCGTGGTCGACCGGAACATCCTGCGGATCGCCGTCTGCGAGCTCCTCTACGAGCCGACGCTCGTCCCGGCCATCGTCATGGACGAGGCGATCGAGATCGCCAAGCGCTATAGCGGCGAGGAATCGGCCACGTTCGTCAACGGCGTCCTCGACGCGGTCGTCCGCGGGCTCGCTCCCGCGGCCTCGAAGGCCAAGGGGCCCGGCAAAGAAGGTGAGCATGAGCCCAAAAAACGAACCCGCCGAGCTTGACCAGGACGTCGCCCGGCGCGAGAAGTACCTCAGGCTCGGCCAGGCCGGCGTCCCGCTCTTCCCCTACACCGCCCGCCGGACCCACGAGGTCGGCGAGGTCATCGACGGCTTCGCCTGCCTGACCGCGGAGGAGCTCGAGGCGCGGAAGCCGCGGATCGTCGTCCCCGGCCGGATCATGTCCATTCGCAAGATGGGCAAGGCGACCTTCTTTCACGTCTCCGACGGCCGCCGCCGGCTCCAGGCCTACATCCGGGCCGATCAGGCCGGCGCCGAGGCCTACGAGCGCTTCGGCCTCCTCGACCTCGGCGACGTCGTCTCGGTCTCGGGCGCGCTCTTCAAGACCCGCACCGGCGAGCTGACCGTCCTCTGCGACGCGGTGACCTTCCTGGCCAAGTGCCTCCACCCGCTGCCCGAGAAGTGGCACGGCCTCCAGGACATCGAGCTCCGCTACCGCCAGCGCTATCTCGACCTGATCATGAACCCCGACGTCGGCGAGGTCTTCCGCCTGCGCGGGGCCATCATCGCCTACGTCCGGCGCTTCTTCGACGCCCGCGGCTACCTCGAGGTCGAGACGCCGATGATGCACGCCATCCCGGGCGGGGCCCTGGCCCGGCCGTTCAAGACCCACCACAACGCCCTCGACCTCGACCTCTATCTCCGCATCGCCCCCGAGCTCTACCTCAAGCGCCTGATCGTCGGCGGCCTCGGCCGGGTCTACGAGATCAACCGGAGCTTCCGCAACGAGGGCATCGACGCCCAGCACAACCCCGAGTTCACGATGCTCGAGTGGTACGAGGCCTACAAGGACTACTTCGACATGATGGACATGACCGAGGAGCTCCTGACCGGCCTGGCCGTCGACCTTCTCGGCAAGGACGAGGTCGTCTTCGGCGAGCACGCCCTCTCCTTCAAGCGGCCCTACAAGCGGCTCAAGTTCCTCGAGGCCTGCGTCGAGTACAGCGGTCTTCCCCCCGGCCGCTTCGAGGATCGGCCCGGGCTTATCGCCTTCGCCGCCGGCCTGGCCCCGGACAAGAAGGTCGAGAGCTACGGGAAGGCCCTGGACGTCGTCTTCGACCGCTTCGTCAAGGACCGCATCGTCCAGCCGACGTTCATCACCAATCCGCCCCGCGAGATCTCGCCCCTGGCCAAGACCTCCCGCGACAATCCTGAGGAGTCCGAGCGCTTCGAGCTCCTCGTCGCCGGCATGGAGATCGCCAACGCCTTCTCGGAGCTGACCGATCCGGCCGAGCAGCGGGCCCGCTTCGAGGAGCAGGCCCGGGAGCGGGGGCGGGGCGATGAGGAGACCATGGGCGTCGACATGGACTACGTCGAGGCCCTCGAGTACGGCCTGCCCCCGACGGGAGGGGAGGGCATCGGCATCGACCGCCTGACCATGATCCTGGCCAACCGGCGGACCATCCGGGAGGTCGTCCTCTTCCCCCTGCTGAGGCCGAGATAGAGCCATGAGCTTCGAGCTGTTCGTCGCCCGGCGCTACCTCACGGCGCGGAGAAAGCAGGCCTTCATCTCGGTCATCACCCTGATCTCCGTCCTGGGCATCGCCATCGGGGTCGCCGCCCTGGTCATCGCCATCGCCCTCATCACCGGCTTCCAGGGCGACGTCCAGGACAAGATCCTCGGCGCCACCTCCCACGTCATGGTCTCCGACCTCGGCGGCCGCGGGCTCGAGGGCTACGAGGCCATGGCCGGGAAGATCCGGGCCCTGCCGGGGGTCGAATCGGCCTCGCCCGTCACGTACGGCACCGTGCTCATCACCGGGATCGGGGAGAGCTCGGGGGCCCTGATCAAGGGCCTCGATTTCGACCAGGAGCGGCTGGCCTCCCCCTGGCTCCAGAAGCTCGAAGCGGGGGCGATCCCCGTGTCCGGCGGCGCCCGCGACGGGCTGCTGCTCGGCCGGGAGCTGGCCCTGCGCATCGGGGCCCAGGTCGGGGACGTCGTCGACATCGTCAGCGCCTCCTCGACCTTGTCGCCCCTGGGGCTGATGCCGAAGCGCAGGCGGTTCGAGGTCGCCGGCATCTTCAACACGGGGCTCTACGAGTTCGACAGCTCGACGGCCGTGGTGGGGATCCGCGTCGCCCAGAAGCTCTTCGGGCTCGAGGGCCGGGCCAGCTACATCCAGGTCAAGCTCCGGAACATCTTCGACGCGCCGCGGATCGGCGAGCGGATCAAGACGATCCTCCCGGCCAACGTCTACATCACGACCTGGATGGAGCTCAACAAGTCGCTCTTCTCGGCCCTCAAGCTCGAGAAGAACATCATGTTCCTGACCATCACCCTCATCGTCATCGTCGCCGCCCTGAACATCATCGCCACGCTCATCCTCATGGTCATGGAGAAGACCCGCGACATCGGCACCCTCATGGCCATCGGCGCGACGCCGGCCATGATCAACCGGGTCTTCTTCTTCCAGGGGGCCCTGATCGGCGTCATCGGCACGGCCTGCGGCGTCGTCCTCGGGCTGGGCTGGTGCGGCCTGGCCAACGCCTTCAAGCTCATCCGGATCCCCGTCGACATCTACCAGATCTCCTACGTGCCGTTCCGCATGCGGCCGCTCGACCTGGCCCTGATCGTCGGCGTGACCCTGCTCATCAGCTTCGTCTCGACCCTCTTCCCGGCCCGCCGCGCGGCCAAGGTGGACCCCGCGGTGGCGTTGAAGTATGAGTGAGCCCGTTCTCGTCGCCGAAGGCCTGGGCAAGACCTACCCCTTGCCCAAGGGGGAGCTGCGCGTCTTCGAGGGGCTCGATTTCGAGCTCCGGCCGGGCGAGCTCGTGGCCGTCATGGGGGCCTCCGGAGTCGGCAAGACGACGCTGCTCAACCTTCTCGGCGGCCTCGACCGGCCGACCGAGGGCCGGGTCCGGCTCGACGGCGAGGACCTCTTCGCCGGCGACGACCGGCACGTCGCCGCCATCCGCAACCGCAAGATCGGGTTCGTCTTCCAGGTCTTCCATCTCCTGCCCGAGTTCACGGCCCTCGAGAACATCGCCTTCCCTCAGATGATCGGAGGGGTCCCGCGACGGACCGCCTTCCCCCGGGCGGCCGAGCTCCTCAGGGAGGTCGGCCTCGAGGACAAGGCCGGCTCCCGCCCCAGCCAGCTCTCGGGGGGCGAGCAGCAGAGGGTGGCCATCGCCCGGGCCCTCGTCAACGGCCCCTGCCTGCTCCTCGCCGATGAGCCGACCGGCAACCTCGACTGGAAGACGGGCGAGAAGGTCCTTCGCCTCGTCCTCGATCTCCACGAGCGGCGGGGCCTGTCCTCGATCCTGGTCACCCACAACGAGAAGATCGCCCGGTACTGCCACAGGGTCTACGTCATGGAGGCCGGGACGATGAAACTTCTGGCCTTCCCCCCGAGTTAAGACCAATGGGCGGCCGCTTCGTCCCGGACGCGGTCCTTTGACCGCCCCGGACCGATTATGATATATATAGAAAGATATCTCTCATGAGAAGAATCGGCCTCATCCTCGGACTTCTGGCCCTCCCCGTCTTCCTGGCCGCCCAGGACGTCGTGGAGAAGGTCGAGATCGCCGGCAACGAGCGCGTCACGACCGAGACCATCCTTTACTATCTCACCGTCCGCGAAGGCGACCTCTACAACGCCGACCAGTTCCGCCGGGATTTCCGCGTCCTCTGGTCGACCGGGTTCTTCTCGGACATCAAGTTCGAGGAGGCCCCGGGGACGCGGGGCCGGATCGTCAAGATCACCGTCGCCGAGAACCCCGTCGTCCGGGCGGTCACCTTCAAGACCGGCAAGAAGCTCAAGGAAAAGGACATCGTCGACAAGCTCAAGGAGAAGGACCAGGCCGTCCTGCCCTATTCCTACTACAGCCCCTACAAGGTCCAGCGCATCAGGGACACCATCACCGACCTGCTTTATGAGAAGGGCCTGCTGGCCTCGAAGATCGAGGTCGAGACCCTCCGGCAGGGGAAGAACGAGGTCGACGTCCAGATCCGGATCGACGAAGGGCCCAAGCTCCGCGTCGGCGACGTCGTCTTCGAGGGCGACGCCAAGATCACCGAGAGCACCCTCAAGTGGTCGATGAAGGACAACCGTCCGCACAGCCTCTTCAACTGGATCGCCGGCAAGGACGTCTACAAGCAGAACAAGATCGAAGAGGACGTCGACGGGATCAAGAAGAAGTTCCAGGAGCTCGGCTACATGGAGGCCTCCGTCGGGCAGCCGCGGACCGAGGAGTTTGAGCGGCGCTCGACCCTGTTCAAGAAGCAGAAGATGATGCGGCTCGTCTTCCCGGTGAACCCGGGCCTCCTCTACCGCACCGGCGAGGTCAAGATCGAGGGCAGCAAGGCCTTGAACGTCAAGAACCTGCTGGGCCTGGTCAAGCTCAAGAAGGGCGAGATCTACAGCACCAAGGACCGCGAGAAGAGCGTCACGAGCATGGGCGAGGTCTTCCGGGACTTCGGCTACGTCTACGCCCAGATCATCCCGGTCGAGAACCTCGATCCCAAGAACAAGATCGTCAATGTGACGTTCAACATCAGCGAGGGCGAGATCGCCTTCCTCAACCGCCTCGAGTTCCGCGGCAACATCTACACCAAGGACAAGGTCATCCGGCGCGAGATGATCATGCGGGAAGGGGACCGGTTCAGCTTCAGCATGTTCAAGAACAGCATCCTGCGGATCAAGCAGCTGGGCCTGGTCGACCTCGAGAAGGACCCCGACATCAAGCCCGACCCGAACGACCCGACCAAGATGGACGTCACGGTCAACGTCAAGGAGATGCAGCGCAACAACATCCAGTTCACCGCCGGGTACAGCGGCTACGAGGGGACGTTCGTCGCCTTCAGCTACTCGACGGTCAACTTCCTCGGGGCGGGGGAGACCCTCGAGCTCAGCGTCCAGCAGGGGAAGCTGGTCAAGAACTATTCCTTCGGCTTCTCCGAGCCCTACCTCTTCGACAAGCCCATCACCGCCGGCTTCAACGTCTACGACCGGAAGATCGATTACAGCACCTACGGCCTCTACAAGCAGTTCACCAAGGGCGTCGACCTGAACGTGGGGACGCGGCTGTTCGGCATGTGGCGGGCCAACATGACCTACACCATCCAGCAGATCGATATCAACTACCCGCAAGGGTCCTATTACGCCTCCTATTACGGCGCCCTGTCCGGCAAATACTACGAGAGCTCCGTCACGCCGATGATCTGGCGGTCGACCGTGGACAGCCCCCTGACGCCGTCGCGCGGCACGCTCTACTCGGCCAGCCTCAAGTACGCCGGGACCTTCCTCGGCGGCGCGGTCGACATGATCAAGCCCCAGCTCGAGTTCACCCACTATCAGCCGGTCTTCGGCCGGGGCGCCAAGACCCAGTCCTTCGGCATCCATGCCCAGTACCAGTTCATCAAGGCCCTCCACGGCACGACGATCCCGTACTGGGAGCGGTTCTTCCTCGGCGGCGAGCGCTCGATCCGGGGCTACGAGGTCTATTCCATCGGCCCCCGCGACGCGAACGGCTACATGCTCGGCGGCGAGAAGTCCATCGTCCTCAACGCGGAGTACATCATCCCCGTCGGCGGGCCGCTCTACGCCATCTTCTTCTACGACCGGGGCAATTCCGTCGCCTACGGAACGCCCCTCACCTGGAAATCCATGTACTCGTCGGCGGGCATCGAGGCTCGCCTCTTCATCCCGGCGCTGCGCGTGCCGTTCCGCCTGATCTTCGCCTACAACAACAAGAAGATCCTGTCGACCGATTCGGATTTCGCGTTCCGGTTCGCCGTCGGCACGACGTTCTAGGGAGGTTTTCGATCATGAGACATCACGTTCGACTCGTCGCGCTCCTCGCCCTCGTCGCCACGGCGGGCCTGACCGGCCTGGCCCTCGCCCAGCAGGGGACCAAGATGGGGATGCTCAACTCGCAGGAGGTCCTCGAGAAGTCGGCCGAGGGCAAGAAGGCTCTGGCCGATCTCCAGGCCGCGGACAAGAGGTTCACCGACCAGATCACCCGGCTGGACGAGCAGATCAAGCAGCTCCAGAACCGGCTGACGGCCCAGCGCATGACCCTGACGGCCGAGGCCGCCGCGGGCATCCAGGCCGACATCCAGAAGAAGCAGACCGACCGCCAGCGGGCCGTCGAGGACGCGTCCCAGACCATGCAGAACCTCCAGGCGACGACGCTGACGCGGATCCAGTCCGACCTGATGCCCATCATCGACCAGCTGCGCAAGGACAAGGGGCTCGATCTGATCTTCGACGTGACCAAGGGCGGCACCGTGTACTTCAACCCGGCCCTGGACCTGACGGCCGAGATCGTCAGCCGCTACGACGCGCTCAAGGCCGCCCCGCCGGTCAAGAAGTAGCCTTCTCGAGGCGGACCATGATCCCGACCGAACAGATCATGAGGTTCCTGCCCCACCGGTTCCCCTTCCTGCTCATCGACCGCGTCCTCGACTTGACGCCCAGGAGCTCGATCACGGCCCTCAAGAACGTCACCTGCAACGAGCAGTTCTTCCAAGGGCACTTCCCGGAGTGGAAGATCATGCCCGGCGTCCTCATCATCGAGGCCATGGCCCAGGCCGGCGCCGTGCTCCTTTTCAGCTCCATCCCCGACCCGGAGACGAAATTCATCGTCCTGAGCAAGATCGACCGGGCCAAGTTCAAGAGGATGGTCGTTCCGGGCGATCAGCTCCGCCTCGAGGTCCAATGGACGCGGGAGAAGGGGCGCATCTGGCAGATGAAGGGCAGGGCCCTGGTCGACGGCGACCTGGCCGCCGAGGCGGACATCTACGCCACGGTGCTCGACGTCTCCGAGCTCAAGTCCCCGCTGACTTGACCGTCTTGACGAGCGTCCCCGCCCGAGGGACGGCGCCGAGCTCGAAACCGTTCATGATGGCGAACTGAGGCCAGGACTTCTCCGGCAGCCCCGCCTTCTTGAAGATCGCCTGGAGCGTGTCCGTGCCGTCGGCCTTGACGAGGGCCAGACGCGACGGCGAGCGGTCGATCTTCGACCTGTCCGCGAGGTCGCGGAACGAGGCCACGAGGCGCTTGAAATCGGGCTCGAGCTTGGCGTATCCGCTGGCCGGGCTCATGGCCGCGAAGGCAAAGACCCAATCGCCCTTCTTCAGGCAGGACAGGCTCATCCTGACCGCCTCGGCGTTCTCCTGGGCGATCGTGTAGGCCGTCTCGTAGCCGGCCAGGCCGTTGATCGTCATCCGCCCTTCGGCGAGGAGCGTGCCCCCCGAGCCCGTGATCTCGGCCGATTGCTTCTTGGCGTATTCCTCGGCCGAGTCCCCCGTCTGCCCGCCCTGGAGGACGACGCCGCCTTTCCCGTCGGGTGTGGCGAGCGTGACCCGGGCCGGGGTGTTGTCGACCTTCCAGCCGGCCGGAACGGCGAACTGGAAGCGCAGGACGGGATGATAGAAGACGCCATTCTCGACGTAGCCCTGGCGGGGATCTTCGCCGTAAACGATATTCTCGACGGCCCGCAGATAACCCTCGGGCCGCCGGGCCAGGGACTGGTCGCCGGGCTGCCGCAACGATTGGACATGAGCGATCCGGTCGGGCGTCAAGGGATGGGTCGACAGGAAGCCGGGCAGCGAGCTGCCGCCCGAGAGGTCGCCCATCTTCTGCAGGGCGGCGAAGGTGACCGCCATGTCGGCCGGATCGTAGCCCGCGGCGCGGGCGTAGCCGACGCCGAGGGCGTCGGACTGGCTCTCGTTGTCGCGGCTGTACTTCAGGAAGAGGACCTGGAGCCCGGCGCCGGCCAGGCCCGCGTACTTGGCGAACGTTTTGCTGACGACGCTTCCGACGACGAGCCCGATCTGGGCCACCTGCTGCTTGCTCATCTGGCTCATGGAGTGCCGGGCGTTGACGTGACCGATCTCGTGGCCGAGGACCGCGGCCAGCTCCGCCTCCGAGCTCATCAGGGCCAGGATGCCGCGGGTGACGTAGACCGAGCCTCCCGGCACGGCGAAGGCGTTGACGACCGGGCTGTCGAGCACGGTGAAGCGCCAGGGCAGCCCGGGCCTTTGACCCTGGGCCGCCAGGGCCTGACCCAGCTTGCCGACGTAGGCCCGGAGGGCCTCGTCCTGGTAGACCCCGTAGGTGGCCGCGACCTCGGCGTCCGTCTGCTTGCCGAGCTCGATCTCCTGGCTCTCGGAATAGAGCATGAGCTCCCTCTCTCCGGTGACCGGGTTCACGGCGCACGCGGCGGCCGCGGCGGCGATGAGCAGGACGAACGGGGCGAGCTTCGTTCGGCGCATGGCATCCTCCTTATTTGAGGGTGAAGAAAGCGTCGTCCAGGCCGGTATTGTAGGTGACGGAGATGAAGGCCATCCTCTGGGCGTCGGAGCCGTTCTGGACGGTGCGGCTGGCATAAGGGACCATCGTGCCGCCGACCGCCCGGTAGTCCGTCGAATAGGTCTCGGAATCGACTTCGGCGCCGTTGATGTCCAGGCTCCGCGTTTGGATCTTGTACGGGAGGAACGTCCCCGGGTCGAGGTAGAAAGTGGTCTTGTGGCCGTCGGCGAGGGTCTGCTCGATCACGACGTAGTCCTTGCCTTCGAGGGTCGCCTTGGGCTTCAGGGCATAGGTGACGCCGTATTTCTTCGGAAAGAGCAGGTACTGGTTCCCCGAGGCCTGGCGGGCGAATTCTTTGGCCATGAAGTCGGGCATCTCTTCGGTCGAGCCCGATTGAGGGTTCGTCATCCACCCTTTCCGGCCGTCGAAGGCCTGGATGATCGTCATGTTCGCCTCGGCGATGGTGATATCTCCGCGCATCTTGTCGGGCTCCTTTTGATAGATCGTGATGGGCGCGGTGATGCCGTACTGGACGATCTCGACGGTCCCCGAGATCGTCGTGTCCTTGATCGATTCGAGCGCCTTGCGGCCTCCCATGGCGCCGATCATCTTGTCGACCACAGCCATGGCCTCTTTGCTGCTGACGGCCGCGGCCGTCTGCTGCGCGGGGACCGGCAGGACCGCAAGGCCGGCCGCCAAGACGATGCCGACGATCGACGTTCTCGTGGCTTTCATCGTTGCCTCCTCGTTCGTTTCCCCCATTCTAAAACAAAGTCCGGTCCTTTCCAACCGGATGCTCTGTCTTGCGTCCGGACGCGAAACGGTCTTCTGGCTAGCCTCTCCTCATTGACAAGCCTAACCCATTCAGGCTTATGCGCTCATCACCATATCATCTTGATTATAAATATTTTATATCAATATGCCGGATTGGGCATAAATTATAATGTAATCTTATAGGACAATGATAAAACGACAAACATAATATAATGCTTGACTTAGGCAAACAGAGCATGTTACAATCACAATGTCCAGATATAGGACAACTTTGGTTAGGGACTGAGTTTCGATGTCACTCCGCCTGGGCTTGATCACGTGCGCCAGTCTCGAGAATGAAGCTCAAGCCGTCCAAGGCTTCCCCGATCTCAGGGACATCCATATCTTCCCCCATCGTGCCTGCTGTGATCTCGCCGATTCCTCTTGGGAGGGGCTCGGCGGGACCGTGGCCGCATGCCGCCGCGAGGGCTGTCCGGTGGGACTCGTGGGCGGATACTGTCTGACACGCCCGGTCAAGGAGCTCGGGCTCGCCGGCGACGTTCGCCTGCAGCAGGAGAGCCAGTGCGTCGAGTGGGTGGCGTCCAAGGGCCTCCTCGACCGCCTCCTCCAGGACGGCGCCCTGACCGTTCTCCCCGGCTGGATCCGGGGTTGGGAATCGCACCTCGAGTCGCGCTGGCCGTCGGATCGCAAGGCGGCCCAGGCTTTCTTCCGTGACGTCGCCCGGAAGGTCGTCCTTCTCGATACGGGCGTCTATCCCGGCGTGGACCGCGAGCTCCGGTCCTTCGGCCGGTTCCTGCGCCTGCCCGTGGAGACCCAGTCCGTCGGTCTCGACCACTTCCGGCTGTCCTTGAGCCGCTTCGTCCTGTCGTGGCGCATGGATCAGCTCAAAGCCGAGAACGCCGACCGGCTGGCCGTCTTCGGGCAGAAGGTCGGCGACATCGCCCGCGTCGGACGGCTGCTCGGCGCCGTGACCGGGGTCAAGTCGATCGAGGAAGCCCAGGCCGGCGTCGTCGAGCTCATCCGGGTCATGCTCGCTCCCCGGGAGATCGCCTACCACCCCATCGAATGCTTCCCGGAGCGGCCCGGTCCCGAAGGCTCGCCCATCGACCGGATCGTCGTCCTCAACGCCGACCACGCCTGGACGGAGGATCGGCGAACGGTCTATCTGAAGATCGCCCACGGCCGCGACATCCTGGGCATCCTCGAGCTCACCGGGCTCGGGGGAGCGGACCGGGGCGAGCACGATCTCGACCTTGCGCTGACCCTGGCCCGGATCTCCGGCCTGGCTCTGGCCAGTGTCCGCTCCACCCTGTCGCTCGAAGAGGCGCGCCAGCGGGCCGCCGGCGCCGAAGCCGCCCTGGCCTCGGAGGAAGAGAAGCTGACGCGCATCTTCAACTATCCTCTCGGCCTCTATCGCACGACGCCGCAGGGCAAGATCCTCGACGCCTCGCCGACCCTGGCTCGGATGCTCGGCTATCCCGACGTCGAGGCCCTCAAGGCGGTCAGCTTCTGGGACCTCCACAATGACCCGCGCGACCGCGACACCAAGGAGGCCTTCCTCGACTCGACGCCCATGGTCGGCATCTTCGAGTCCCAGCTGCGCCGCAGCAACGGGACGCTCATCTGGGCCGAGGACTCCTGCCGGGCCGCCAAGGACGCTTCGGGCCGGGTCCTCTTCTACGATGGCGTCATCGAGGACATCACGGCGCGCAAGAGGATGAAGGACGAGCATTCCTGGGTCGTGCGTCTCCAGACCGCGGTCCGGGAGGTCTCCGAGCGGCTCCTCTCGCCGACCCCGATCGAGGAGATGTCCTCGCTCGTCCTGGACCAGGCCCGGCGGCTGACGGGGAGCGCGTCCGGCTTCGTCGGCCACATCGACCAAAGGACCGGGCGCCTCGTTCCGGCGGCCGTGACGCCGGACGCCCAGAGCATGCTACAGGGCCACCCCGGGGCGGAAGGCGGGTTTCACGAGAACTCGGGCCTCTGGCGCTGGATCCTCGAAGAGCGCCGGCCGATCGTGAGTTCCATGCCCAGCCTCGACCCCCGGTACCGGGGGATGCCCGAATGGCACCTGGCCGTCGGCCCGCTCCTGGCGGTCCCGGCCATCATGTCGGGCGCCATCGTGGGGCTCGTCGTCGTCGCCAATCCCCAGAACCCCTTTCTCGAGAAGGACCTCAAGGCGGTCGAGCGCCTGGCCGACCTCTACGCGATCGCCGTCCAGCGGACGCGGACCGAGGACGCCCTGCGGGAGCTGTCGCTCGCCGACGAGCTGACCCAGGTCTACAATCGCCGCGGCTTCCTGACCGTGGCCGAGCAGCAGATGAAGGTCGCCCACCGGACCAAGAAGGAGATGGCCCTTTTCTACGCCGACCTCGACGACCTCAAGCGGATCAACGACACCTTCGGCCACGAGACGGGCGACGCGGCGCTCGTCGAGGCGGCCGAGCTTCTGAAGGACGCGTTCCGCGATTCCGACATCGTGGCCCGGATCGGCGGGGACGAGTTCGCCGTCCTGGCCATCGACATGCCCGAAGGCAAGGCCGCGGCGCTGACCCGGCGGCTCCGGGACCGCGTCCAGGCCCGCAACGCCCGGCCGGAGGCCGGGCCCCCGATCTCCTTCAGCTTGGGCGTCGTCCGCTACGATCCGGACCGGCCCTGCTCCCTCCAGGAGCTCCTGGCCCTGGCCGACCGGCGGATGTACCAGGAGAAATCCTCGAAGAAGCGCGACGCGGCGCTCGCCTGACCGGGTCCGGTCTCAGCCTCGGAGCCCGTACTTCGCCAGCTTGTTGTAGAGCGTCGTCCGCGAGATGGACAGGATCTTGGCCGTCTGGCGCAGGTTCCCCTTGGTCACCTTCAAGAGATAGCCGATGTAATCCTTTTCGAGGTCCTCGAGCGTCGACAGGTGGCTGCGGCCGGCGAAGGCGACCGCCCCCTCGGGCGGCACGTAGTCGCGGAGATACTTGGGCAGGTTGGCGACGTCGATGAAGTCCTTCTTGCTGAGCATGGCCGCGCTCTCCAGGACGTTGGCCAGCTCCCGGACGTTCCCCGGCCAGGTGTACTTGAGGAAGAGCTTCTGGACCTCGCGCGAGACCCCCCGCACGCTCTTGGAGAAGTTGTGGTTGGCGGTCTGGAGGAAGTGGCGGACAAGGAGCGGGATATCCTCGGGCCGCTCACGGAGAGGAGGAAGGTCGAGGACGACCTTGTTCAGGCGGTGGAAGAGGTCTTCGCGGAAGCGGCCGGCCCGGACCTCCTCGGCCAGGTCCTTGTTCGTGGCCGCCAGCACCCGGACGTCGACAGCGACGCTCTCGTTGCCGCCGAGAGGACGGAACTCGTGGCTTTCGAGGACCCGGAGGAGCTTGGCCTGGATCGCGAGCGGGATCTCGGCGATCTCGTCGAGGAAGATCGTCCCGCCGTCGGCCTCCTCGAACAGGCCCCGCTTGTCCTTGTCGGCCCCGGTGAACGCCCCTTTCCGGTAGCCGAAGAGCTCCGACTCGAAGAGGTTCTCGGGGATCGCGGCGCTGTCGCAAACGACCAGCGGCTTGTCCCCGAAGGGGCTCAGGACGTGGATGGCCCGGGCGACGACCTCCTTGCCCGTGCCCGTCTCGCCGGCGATGAGCACGCTCGAGAAATACTTGGCGATGTTCTCGATCGTCCCGAAGATCTCGAGCATGGTCGGGTTGCGGCTGATCAGGCCCTGGAAGACGTACTTGCGCTCGAGCTTCTTCTCCAGGCTCAGGGTCTCCCGGCGAAGCTCCCCCTTGCGCGAGATGCGCCGGAGGATGTCGCCGAGGATGTCCCGCTCATAGGGCTTGGGCACGAAGTCAGTGGCGCCGGAGCGGACGATATCGAGGGCCGCTTCGCGGCCGACCGGCTCGCCGCCGATGAGGACGTCGATCAGGGCGTCGGCCTTCTTGATCTTCTTCAGGATGAGGAGCCCGGCGGCGAGCGAGTCGCCGCAATCGACGAGGACGACCCGGATCCCGTTCTCGCGGATGACGTCGAGGTAGTCGTCCTCCGATTGCGAGAAGAAGACGTTGAAGTCGACGGCCACGGACGCCCTCTTGACGGTCTCGTAGAGCGAGAAGTCGTCGGAGATGATCAGCAGGTTGGTTTGCGCGTCCATCGCTCCCCGCCCTGTTGCCGAGGCGGTGTCCAATATCTTAACAAAGCGACAGGCCCTACGCAAGGGGACATTACTTGCCCGGCCGCTTGCGGACGAGCGTGAGCCGCGGCCGGTTGCGGATCTCTTCTTCGATGCGGACGACGACATAAGAGGTCTGGGCGAGATACTTGGCGTGGGCCCGGAGGTAGGCCAGGCCCTGGGCGCAGAGGGCCTCGAGCCAGTCTCCGGTCGCGGTCTCGTCCATGAGCTCCGGCGTCTGCTCGCTGAAGGTCGTCTGGGCCCGCGGCGTCATCCGGTTCTCGGTCGGGCCCTTGCGCTTGGCGAAGATGGCCAGGCCGTTCTCGATCTCGAGGGCGTTCATGTGCGGCGCCCAGCGCGCGGACCAGCGCTCGTAGCGATCGAGGAAGCGCCGGTTCGAGGCGGCCATGGCCGGATCGGCGGTGAGCTCGGCGGCGATGATCGACCGCAGGGCGGCGGCCGCCTCTTTGTGGTCTTCGTAGAGAGGCAGGCTCAGGGACTTGAAGTAGGTGAACCAGCCCTTGGGGATCCAGTAGTCCCGAAAAAGGTACGGCGTGTAGTTCGAGAACGGCTGGACCCACTCGTGGGACGGATAGCCGTGGAGGTTGAGGAAGATGTCGGGCGCCCAGCGGTCGGCGAGCTTCGACCGGACGGCCGCCTCCGGCAGGAGCGGCTTGGCCCCGGTCTGATAGCCCATGTCGACGCCCAGCGCGCCATAGCGGCCGGCGTGAAGGCTATGGAAGGGCTCGTTCTTGTGCATGGCATAGGCGAGCGCGGCCCCGTCCGGGTTCTCCAAGGGCTCGAAGACGAAGTTCATCTTCTTCAGCGCCTCACGCGTCGCCGGATCGCGGGCCAGGAGCTCTGCATAGCGGAGGAGGTAGTTCGTCGAGGCGACCTCGTTGGCGTGCTGGCGGGCGACGGCCTGCAGGACCGGCTTGAACGTGACGAGGCGCGGCAGCGAGACGTACTTGGCGGAGGGCAGGAAGAGCTCGAGGACGGGCACCTCGCGGCCTTCGTACGATCGCCCTCCGACATAGGCCCGGACCCCTTTGAGGCCCGCGAGCCGGCGGACGAGATCCCCGGCCGCATCCGGCGAGAGGATCTCTCGGGTCGGCACGATGGCCTTGTCGTCGGCCGGAACCGCGGCCGTCGGCGCCGGGACGCCGGGGCCGGCGGGCATCTCGGCCGCCAGCCGCTCGTCCTTGTCCTGGGTCTGATAGCGCGCCCGGAGGGTGAAGCCGTCGAGGGCGGGGAATCGGAAGGCGTCGCGGACGAGGCCGGCCTCGCGGAGCCGGCGCCAGGTCCCCGCGATGTCGATCACCGCCAGGTAGTCGGCTTCCTTGTCCCAGTCGGACTCGACGACGACATCGGCCACCCGCCCGGTCCGCCCGTCGAAGACGAGCTCGGAGATCCGGGTCTCCTTGGGCTTGAGAGCCGGGAAGACCGTCTTGCGGATGACCTCTTCGCGGCCGGTCTCCTTGGAGCGCAGGACGAGCTCCGGCGAGGCCGCCGGCCAATCTTCGAGGACGACCCGGACCCGGGCCGGGCCGCCTTCGAGCGAGGGATGGAGCGACGGGAAGACATTGCCGGGGGCCGACGAGCGGGAGGTATCGGTCGCGGTCTCCTTGTCCTCCGGGTCGAAGCGGGTGACGCCGCGAAGGAGATCGAGCGTGTCGAAATAGATCTCGTCATGGATCGCTTCGAGCGACGAGACGATCTCCTCGTCGAGGCCCGTCCGGAAGTCCGGCTCGCTCGCCTGGAGGTCGACGAGCAGGCGCTTGAAGTAGGGCTGCTTGGAGAAGGTCGGCTCGCCGCCCGTCTTCTTGCGGATGAAGGACACGACCGCAGGAAGCACCTCTCTCTGGTAGAACGCCCAGAACTTCTCGAGATCGGTCTCGAGCCGCTCGTCGCAGACGACCGTGTCCCCGGCCGCGACCCGGAGCCATCCGGTCGTGACCTTGGCCGTGCCCCACTCGGGCAGAACACCCGAGAGCGGGATCGACGCGGTCCGCGGCGTGAAGCTCGACGCGAGCAAGACCGATCCCCGGGCGTCCCGCGCCTCGACCGAATAGACCGGACCGCCGGTCTCGGCCATCTCGAAAGAGACGCGGTCGATGGGGAGGCCGAGCGCCCGTGACAGGACCTCGTCGACGGGGTAAAGCTCCTGCAGCCAGCGGGCCGGCTCGGCGTAGGTCCTCTTCACCCGGCTGAAGTCCTCGCGCTCCTCGGCGAAGCGGACGGTCAGGCGGTCGACGGCCTTGCCCTTGAGGGACGGCAGCACGGTCTCGACCAGCCAGAAATAGCCGGGCTTATAGGCGGACCGGACCTCGACCCGGGCCGAGGGGAAGCCCGAGGCCGCGAAGAAAGCTTTGATCTCGTCCCGCACCTTAGCCCGGACGCCGGGGGACTCGCTGACGCCGAGATCCACCTCGACCGCCCCGCCCTTGCCCGCCGCATTCACGATGGCCCTGAGCTTGTCCTTGAGCGCGGACTTGGCGTCCTCGACTTCCCAAGCGAAGGTCTTCTCCTTCTCCAGGACGTTCCGGCCTGTCTTGAGGGAGAGGGCCGTGACGGAGACCGGAGCGCTGCCGGCGGCCGAGCGCAAAGCGGTCTTGACGGCCTCCCCGAAGGGGGCGTTCTCGGACGGGAGGACGAGATCGACGCCGACGGACTCGAGGTCGCGGCCCTTGAGGTCGGCCGCGGCTTTCTCGACGGCGTTCATGAAGAACGCCTCGGCCGCTCCCTTCTCGCCGGCCAGGAACCGGTCGATGTCGGCGGCCAGGTCGGAGAGCTGGGGCTGGCCCTCGCCGTAATCGGCGAAGAAGGGGAAGGTCCGGGAAAGGTAGGACAGCGTTCGATCCAAGCCGGCCGCGTCGGCGCCGCGAACGACCAGGGCCGAGGCCTTGCCGAAGGCCTTGGGCACGGCCTTGAGGAGACCCGTGCCGGCCTCGAGCGCCGGGAGCTTGAGCTTGCCCGTCTTGATCAAGTCTTCGGTCAGGGCGTTGCCGCCGACGAGGACCGGCGCGGCGAGCGCCTTCCGGCTTTCGACTTCGGCGTCGATCTGGACGACGGGGAAGGAGGCGCCGGCCGCGCCCAGCACCAGCCGGCTGGCGAGATCCGGCAGGGCCGGCCCCGCCCAATCCGCCGGAACGACCGCCACGGCGTCGAGCGTGTCCGGGATGCCGTCCCGGTCCGCATCGGCATAGGCGCCCCTGGTCGAGAAGAAGCCCGGGAGATCGAATTCTTTGGCGGCCGCGTCGGCGCCGGGTCGTTCCTTGAAGGCCGGCGTGAGGAGCCGCTTGGTCGCGCCCGGCCTCGACAGGACGACCTTCGAGCGCGAAGCGCCGCAGCAGAGCTCGAAGGTCACCGCGGCGCAGGCCGGATAAGAAAGGACCGAGGTCCGGTTCCCAAGGCGCTGGTCGGCGGCGAGTGCGAGAAGGGCCTGCTTCGCCTTCTCCCGGCCGGCGTCGGACGGGACGTGGACCTCGACGACGAGGTCCCGGATCTGGCCCTGATCGAGGGACAGGGCCTTGAGACCGTCGGCGACCGGGGCCGCGGCGGGGAATTCGTAGATGGCCTCCCGGACGATCGTCTTCTGAAGAGGGACGTCCGCGGCCGCCAGGAAGGCGGCGAGGTCCTTCTCCAGGCTCTCATAGGTCGCGCCCGTCTCGCGGCCCCAGATCTCCCAGAAATAAGGCCAGCGCAGAAAGAAGGCCCGCCCCGTCTTGAGCAGGGCGTCGTCGGAGCCGCCGACGCAGGCGATCCCGGTCACGTTCTTCCGCGTGACGAGAAAGACACGTCCTTCATTCGGCGGGAGAGGGGCCCGCTCTTTCAGAGCCTCGCGCGACCAGGCGAGACGGCTGCCGACGAGGATGGGAAAGGGGAGCGGCGACTCCGCGGAGACCTCGGACTCGCGCCGGACGAGACCGAACTCGACGGCCAAGCTCTCGAAGTTGGCCCGGGCGGCGATGTCGGCGGCGAGAGCCAGCTCGCCGGCCGTCGGCTGGTCGGGAACGATGATGGTCAGGGCCGGCTTCTCGGGGAAGCCGTCGCCGTCGAGGTCGAGGACGGCCCGCCCCGGCAGGAAGATCCGCGAGAGGCTGTCCATGTCCGCGCCGGCGGCGGGGGCCAAGGCCAGAGTGACCCAGGCGATGATCAGGGCTCGCTTCATGATCGTCCTCCGCAGGTCGATTCGCCCGGATTCTATCACACTCCCGATGGCCGATGCTTGGGGCCCCCTGCGGGAATCTACTTTTCCGCTCGGGGTATTCCCACCCGTCGGCCGCTCGCCGGCCCGGCCTACCCGGAGCGGACTCTTGGCAGCGGAAGGATCAGAAGCGCGACGGAGCGACTCGGAGGAGCGCTTCTGAGAAATATCTTCAAAAAGTGTTTTGTCTTGAAGATGGAGGCGATTGCGGACGGCCTCGCCCTGTGATTAGAATAGGCGCATCCGTCGGCGAAGGAGACGATCATGAGGGTCAGGGTCGAAAGAGGACGAAGAAGAGCGTGGGCTATCGGCGTGGCGGCGATGGCCGTCCTGATCGCGGCGGTCCTGATCTCGTGCCGGCGGGCCGCGCCGACCGGCGTCCCCAAGAACGAGGCGGCCAAGGTCAGCATCGGAGCCAAGGGGATCGCCCTCCGCTATGACGGCGCTGATCTTCTCAAGGCCACCATCGAGGCGGGGGAGGCCGGGTTCGACCACGCCGTCAACGTCTTCCGCTCGGCCGGGGCCCTAAGCCAGGTGATCCTCCTCACGCCGCGCGACAAGGGCGGCAGGCTTCGCGTCGAAGGCACCCTTAACGGCGGGCCCGAGTCCTTCCCCTGCGAGGCCGACCGCCGCGACCGGGGGCCGGTCATGGTCCGGAACGTCTACGGGCTGAGCCGCAGCCGCCTCAACAGGGCCGTCTACGACCGCGGCCGCGACTGGGTCCTCTCGATCGACGCGGGACCGCTGGCCTCCGTTTTGCCGTCCTCCGACGGGCGCGACGGGCGGTCCTATGCCTTCACCGCCGAGGGCTCCGAGATCGTCCTGCGCTTCCGCCCCCGGTATTATCAGATCCATCGCGGCCTCGCCTTCTACGAGCCTTGGACTTACAAGGCCTGGACGGGCCCGGTCGCCGGCTGGATCTCTTGGTTCGCCTTCTATGACCGGGTCACGGAACAGGACATCGTCGAGACGGCGGACACCCTCTCCGAGACCCTCCTGCCCTTCGGCTACGATCACCTGCAGATCGACGACGGCTTCCAGAGCGGGGAGGGACGTCCCGACTTGTGGCTTGAGGCGAACGCCAAGTTCCCGCGCGGCCTGGCTTTTCTTCCGGATTACATCAAGGGCAAAGGGCTCGTCCCCGGCATCTGGACGAACGTCGCCTTCAAACAGGCCGACTACGCCGCCGAGCACAAGGACTGGTTCGTCACCGGCGGCGACGGCGAGCCGGCCTGGGGCAACTGGATCCACTTCAGTCTGGACGGGTCGAACGCGGCGGCCGTCGAGGCCGTCGTCAGACCCGTTTACCGCGGCCTCAGGGGCATGGGCTGGGAGTATTTCAAGGTTGATGCTTTGCGCCACCTCCGCTATGAGGGCTATAACGCCCACGCCGCCTATTTCCGCAAGAAGAAGAGGGACCCGGTCGAGGCCTTCCGCGCTTACGCGGCCGCCATCCGCCAGGAGGTCGGCCCCGGCCGCTTTATCCTCGGGTGCTGGGGCATCCGGCCCGAGCTCATCGGCCTCATCGACGGCTGCCGCATCGGGACGGACGGCTTCTCTCAGGCCGGGCTGGCCCAGTTCAACTCCTGGAACAACATCGTTTGGCGCAACGACCCGGACCACATCGAGCTCGACGAGGACCGATACCGGTCGACCCTCGTGACCGCCCTGACCGGCTCGGTCCTCCTTCTCACCGACAAGCCGGATGTCTATCGCACCGAGGCGGCCGAGGCCGCCCGGCGGGCCGCCCCCGTCCTTTTCACCCTGCCGGGGCAGATCTTCGACGTGGACCCTTCGCGCTCGGATGAGCTGCGGAGGGTCGACGCCGAGGTCAGCGGCTCTGGGCCGCGTCCCTTCGACGCCTCGTTGCGGCCGACTTGCGATCTCTTCCTCCTCGAGATCGTCCGGCCGTTCGAGTCCTGGTCGGTCCTCGGGCGGACCGGCGAGTCCGCGGGCGAGATCGCCTTCGCCGATCTGGGCCTAGACCCGGCCAAGGAGTACTACGTCTTCGAGTTTTGGTCGAGGCGGCTGCTCGGGAGCTTCTCGGGGGCTTTCTCTCCAGGCCCCCTGGACCCGCTCTTCCGTTCCCAGGCCCTGGTCATCCGGGAGAGACTGGCCCGTCCGCAGGTCCTGGCCACGGGCCGGCACGTCACCGGCGGCGGGGTGGACCTCGTCGACGTGCGCTGGTCGGGGCGGACCCTGTCCGGGACAAGCCGGGTCGTGGCCGGGGACCCCTACCGGATCTACCTGACCGAGCCCGAGGGGTACCGGCTGGGGCGGTTCCTGGCCCCGGCCGGGGCCGCCGCCGAGATCGAGCGGCAGGGCGCCGTGGTCGAGGTCCGCTGGCTTCCAGCGGCCGGGGGCGAGGTTTCCTGGCTAGCCGAATTCGAAAGAATTTAGAGCACTAAATACTACATATTGTGCGGGTTAGGGCCGACGCCCCCCACCCCTAGATTTCTTGCTTGACAAAGCCCTTCCCATCCGCTAGCATGAAATCGTCCAAGCTGTCAGCGGGTTCCTTATGAAGCTATATAGATTCAGGTACGTCTTTATCCTCTTCGTGGGATTCTTTTTCTTCGGGGGGACCCCTGTCGAATTCGGCACGGAGGGGGCCTTTTTCCACGGCTTCATGATCCCCAAACCCGTCATAAGAGTCGGCCTCGGCACGAACCTCAAGGACATCCGCATCCGGTCGTCGTCGGGGATGAAGATCTACGAGGTCAACACCGGCTACCGGATCATCAACGATGACGCCGACGAGGTCGAGATCCGGGGGGCCGGCGAGAAGATGACCGAGAAATACGTCATCCTCGTGGGCCACGCCAAGGAGCGCGAAGAGGCCGATCAGCTGGCCTCGGCCTATCGGGCCGGGTTCGGCGGGAACGTCACCGTGGCCGAGGACCATGACGACGACGCGGCCGGCGTCTTCGAGGTCAAGTTGGGCGATTTCCTGACCCGCGGCGACGCCCTGTCCAAGGTCGCCGAGCTCAACGCGGCCGGCTTCAAGGACGTTTGGATCGACCGCGAGGAGATCATCGAAGAGCCCTCCCGGCCGATCTGGATGGTCGTCGGGAACGAGCTCAAGTCGCTCGACCGGATGACGGAGCTATATTTCATTCCGGCCAACCCCCAGAGCTACCTGACACTCAACGGCAAGAGCTATCGCGGCTTCCTCATCCTGTCCGGCAGCCCGCGGGGCATCGTCGTCGTCAACTATGTCAACCTTGAGGACTATCTGAAGAGCGTCGTGCCCGGCGAGCTGTCGCCCGGCCAGTTCAACGCCATCGAGGCCCTCAAGGCCCAGGCCGTGGCCGCCCGGACCTACGCCCTCAAGAACATGAAGCAGTTCGACCAGTTCGGCTATGACCTGGTCGATACGCCCCGCTCCCAGCTCTATGTGGGCATGGCCTCGGAGAGTCCCCTGAGCTCGCGGGCCGTCGAGGAGACCAAGGGCGAGGTCGTCCGCTACCGGGGCGATCTGATCAACGCGCTCTACACCAGCACCTGCGGAGGCCGGACCGAGGACGCGGAGAAGGTCTTCGCGGGCCGTCCGGTGCCCTATTTGAAGAGCGTCGAGTGCGCCTCCGAGAAGCAGAAGGAATGGCAGCTCGAGGCCCGGACGCCCGTTGCCCCGATCACCGTCGACGGCCGGAACGCGAGCCTCGACGTCGCGCTTCTCCTCGGTCTGGGCATCGTCCCCATGGGGGCCGAGCCGGTCGATTTCCGGGCCGAGGCCTCTTTCGACGAGGCCGTCGAATGGATCAAGGACGTCCGGCGGCTGGTCGGGATCAAAGACAAGGGGTTCGACCCCGACGCCTCGGCCCTCGATTTCGTCGGCCTGGCCCGTCTCCTCATCGACGCCTTCGGCTGGCAGGCCCGCGTCGAGGAGCTGATGCTTCCCGGCGAGGTCGATTTCATCCTCAAGGATCTGCCCCAGGTCCAGGGCCAGGAGCGTCGGCCGCTGGCCTACTGTCTCCAATCGGGGCTCTTCCCGCCCTCGGTCCGGACGGGCGATCCGCGGCGGACGGTCGGACGGGCCGAGCTGGCCATGGCCCTGGCCCGGGTCCTCAAGGACTATAAGGATTTCTTCAACACCGGGACCTTCCGCGCGGCGGGAAAGGGCACCATCGAGGTCGGCCAGGATTTCGCCCGCCGGACGCTGGCCCTCTCCAATCACGTGCGGCTGCTGCGGACGATCGAGGGCGAGACGACCTTCGCCACCAAGCTGACGCTCCTCGGGGGGGAGAACATCCGCTGGCTCGAGCGGGACGGCCAGGTGGCCTACCTCGAGATCTTCTACCCGCCGAACTCCAACGTGCTCGACCGCTCCTCCCGTTACAACCGCTGGCAGGTCCGCATGACCCGGCCGGAGCTCGAGCGGCTGGTCAACCAATCCTACGCCATCGGCAGCCTGGTCGACATCGACGTCAAGGCCCGCGGCGAATCGGGGCGTGTGACCGACCTCGAGCTCGACGGCTCCGCGGCCAACGCGACCGTCCGCGGCTTCCAGATCCGGGCCGCTTTGGGATTGCGGGACACGCTCTTCGTCGTCGACCGGGCCTATGATGAGCAGGGCCGGGTCGACCAGTTCACTTTCTCCGGCCGGGGCTGGGGGCACGGCGTCGGGCTGTGCCAGGTCGGCGCCTACGGCATGGCCGTGGCCGGGGCCAAGTACCAGGACATCCTCAAGAAGTATTACAGCGGCGTCAAGATCGA